>WLWH01001473.1_pt1 | contig 15388 bp, 23 predicted proteins | sample 6712741 | NCBI WGS metagenome assembly WLWH01 (sample SAMN12718694, study PRJNA515312) | sponge metagenome | isolation source: marine sponge | host: Mycale hentscheli | place: New Zealand: South Island, Marlborough, Capsize Point | collected 2003-05-01 | reverse complement strand
AAGGGCGTTGTCTTCTAACTCGCAGGACTTTAAAATGGGCCTGGAGATGTATGTTCCGGGCGGTGCATGGTTCCGTATAGAGGACTCGGTGGTCGAGACCACAGGCCAGTTTATTAACATGGGTAGGTTTACTAATAACCTGCCTAGTCAGGGGTCTGTTCGGGTGGTTCTTGATGCCGCCGCTAACACGTTTGTAACTTACCGAGCGCTTATCGGCGAACAACTTTCAGATAGGGAGTTCTTTGAATAATGGGACTTGTAACAGAAACAATTTTCATTAGCTTCGCATCCCGCTCAGGTGACTCCAATACGCACTACACGCACGAAGTTAAAGCGGGCCCTGACGGGCGTGTATCGGTAACTGTATTTGATATAGTCGAGGAGACCCGCGAACGAGGCGCACTTCGGGCAGACAACCGGGACATACGGATATTTCATGGATCGGCTAGTGAGCGTGCTCATAGTTTTTGGGACCTTTTTTCTAACCCCCATGCCGAGTACAAGCTGCACTTCGAGATAAACATAGGAGACGAGGACGGCTGGTCGACTCTAGACGTCCATAACGGCAATTCATACAACATTTCATTAGACCAACCGCCTTTGTCGGTCGTTTTAGACTGCCTGCCCCCGGGTACACGGGTTCGCGCCGTGGTAATCAAAGAGGACGGTCTAGACGTCATAGAGTCCGTAATGGTCTCCCTTACCTACACAACACACGAAGGATAAACGTATGAGTCGCACATCACTAAAAATGTTTCTCAGTAAGTTCGCTCCGGAAGACTACGCATGGAACGCTCTGCAACACACTTCGGCCATTACGGTAGGCCCAGGTGAGCGCGTTTCTGTTAGTTTTACCGACGTTGAAGAAGAGACGCAGGGTCGTAGTGGGCCTCTTACCTGGCAGTGGATCTTCCCTGCCCTCGGTCTTACCCGGGAAATAGGACAGACACCGCACTGCACTTATACGGCTACCCTAGAAATAAACACAGGAGACGACCCGAAAGGATGGTCTACTTTGCTTGGCTTCTCGCACGAGATTCTGCCACAGAGCAATGAACACGACCCCCGGTATTATAAGATAATTACAGGGATTCCTTCTGACACCGAGGTTAGGGTCAAGGTAGTTCGAACAGACGGAGAGGACACCATTAACTCAGTCGTTGTAGGCCTAGCCTCAGCTTAGTTGATGAAATACAAAATACACATTAGTAAGTAACAGGAGTAAACTTAATGTACAAACAACGTAAATTCACGCGGCCCCAGGTAGCAGCTTCAGATAGCGTAACGGAACCTGCACAGGTTGGTTCAGATGGCAACGCGGCATTTACTGCGTATAACTTTAAATCCTTCGTCAGTAGTCCATGCTATTACGGGGTACAGTTCCAGATGAATATCGCCGATAATCCTAGCAGCTTGAGCTCTAATTGGGTTGGTATTAGCAACGTTGGCGACGAACGCGGCCGATTCGGTCACGGGTTTGCTGATTCCGTAGGCGCATGCATCTCTGGTCTGCCGGTAGGCGCCTGGGTTCGAGGTCACATTTACCGCCTCGACGGAAACGACGAGTCGTACTGCTGGCTCGCGGTTCGGACCTCAGATCTGACCTCCGACTAAACAAACAGGTATACCTCTCGGCCCTGGACTATACCGGTCCGGGGCCGACTTTAGGAGGCATTAATGGCACTACAAACCGTTTACGACGAAGACATAAACACCAGCGTTTACTCTTTTCATACGCATCCGCTAGACGATAATATGCGAACCACGCACCTGAAAGCAGTAAATACAGACTCTGTCACGTTCCACGTGTACGAAACGGTCGAGGAACACATTGACAGGAGACGGTGGCATTACGATACTGGAGCACTGCGCCCCATTGCGGACATCTTTAATCGTAAGGATGCTACGTACACGTTCCGTGTAGAGATAGATATCACCCAGAACGACGTTCTGTATGCCCCTGTACCGTCATGGGCCCCTCTTACTCAATTCGACCGTAGTGTATCTCACGGGGACAATTTCGCTGTTACCGTAACAGGTTTGCCACAGCACTGTCGGGTCCGGGGCCGTATTGTACGGTCCACTGGGGTGGATACCCTTCGCAAAGTAAGAATTTTAACAAGTGGTTAGTAGTATACTAACGAACAGGGTCACCTTAAGATCACGACCGTGACTCTAAACATGTCATCCTAATTAAATCACCCATGAAAGGAAAATATCATGGCTAAATACTTCACTTCCGTCTCTTCCTCGTCCGCAGCAGTCGACTGGACCGACCTGTTCGCCTCGGGACAAGTTCTTAACGGCAAAGACGTATCTTCTGTCGTTGTTCGCGCTGGTACGGATACCCGCTTTGAGTCCGGTTCAACGGACCCAGTTGCAAGTACGACTGCGGGACAGGCTGTTTCCGCAGGAAACCCCGCTACGTTCGTTTTCGACGACGACGCGACTAAAAACCTGTGGGTACAGTCCCCGTCTTCGCGTGCTCGTGTTTCCGTAGAAGTAGACACGGTGTCCGAAGGCCCGACCTTCATCGTTACGTAACCCTCGCAGAATAATTAACGAGTAGCATTAGTACCGAGTACAGCCCCAGACCGCCTCAGAGAGCCATACACGGCCTCTAGGGTGGTCTGGGTATGCTGAGTATGCTGGGGCCTGTACAGGGCTCCTGCCCACCCTACAGCTTAGGAGTACAATAATGCTTCGTGTAGTACTAATCACCTGTACTTTGCTCGTTAGTGGCTGCGGATTGTCCCCTCTGAGCCTTTTAACAGGAGGCGGAGGCCCTAATGTAGCCGCGAACGTACAGGCTGGTAAGACGAACTCACAGACTATCGGCCAAACTAACTTAACTGAACAGACAGTTAAAGCGGAAACCGTGGAAACCATCGAGCAATCATCGGGAGCTACTAGCGTCCGTACCGACCAAGTAGAACAAATCACAGTAAACGAGACCGATAAGTGGCTTCTAGCTCTGTTACTGCTGTTCGCTGGCTTCGTTATACCGTCGCCTAGTGAGATATTCCGTGGTGTACGCAGAGCCTTCAAGGCCGTGTTCAAAGGCAAAGGCAAAGTAGCTGAACAACCCCGCGATCCAAAGTTGGAGCCGGTCTTTAGCACACGTACTGAGTAAAATCATAAAAATCGTAAAAAATGATATATTTTTGTGAGCGGGCATCTATACAATCCCGACTCATGACTTCCCCCATGGCCCCCTAGAAATGCACACACAGGTGTACCTAGTGTATATATCCAGCCTTGTGCGTGCATACTCTACAAGCCTCGTACACAGGCGACTCGTACATGGGGTACACCACACACCCATACGGTGCTAATGCCTCTCAGTGAGCTCTACAGAGCCTCTGAGGGGTATACACAGGGTACACACGGTACAAAGGTGGCTCACGTGCTCTCCATCTATCTTTTGCGCCACAGCTATCATTTACAGTACAGTGTACATACGAACGTACACGAACGTACATGAAATAAGGCTCGAATGCTTAATGCCTGGTATAGATATACATACTCAGACACGTACATGCACGTACACACACGTACGTACGAGCTATGCGTATCATCAACAGAGCTATGCATTCTATGCATACCGTATCTGTCTTCAGTACGTAAGTACTCGATATACTATCGAAGGATCCTCTGGATCCGTAAGATAGAAGTTAAACAAGTATATATATATATATATGTAGTAGCATATGATTACATGAGCTATAAAGATAAAAAAAGTTTAAGATAAGTGTTGACATACCGAATAACATGCCCTAGGTATAGTTCAACACAACAAGAACACATAGCAACACACAAATGGAGCAAGAACATGGGAACCCTCATACAGTACTTCGTAGCGGCAGCCTTGTTCACAGTATTCGTCTCGTTCAGTATTTACATGACGGTCGTGGTTATTCAGATCCTCTGGCCGTTCATATTGCTAACAGCGTGCGCCAGTATAGCGTTCGTACTGATCGCGGTCCTCACGGGCAAGTAACAAGTAACGCAAAGGATAAGCGTAATGATTAACATAATGTTCGATTTCTATATCCCAGGCGCAGCCCTCGTAGCGATATGTACGTTCATAAATAACCGTAACCTCGGGGCTGCCGTACGTAATGGTGCCATCTGGCCAGTTGTTGTATTCAAGCGGCTTAAGGGTGCTATCAAAGGACGCCTAAACAAGAAGTAACCCAACGACGGATACCTACAAAGTATCCGTCTTATTTCGACACACAGCGGGAGCCGTATCATGACAGAGAACACAGCATTCGTAGGACTGATAGGCTTCGCCGTACTTGTGCCCTCGCCTGTGCAGGAGTTCATCTTCATGGGTATGTTCATCGCGTGGGGCGTGTACACGCTGTATAAGGGCTGAAATAAAACTAAAATAAAGATCAAATAGTTCTTGACAAGTACAGCGGTACGCACTAAGTTCTAAACATCGCAGACAGGCAAGCCCTAGGGCAGCAGCCGGAAGCATCTTAAGAAACCTGTGTAGTCAGGGCCCGTGGAGGATTTGCATGCGTGCATCTCGGAGAGCGGACGGACCGGTAAGTAAATCTCGATACGAGGTGAAACAGCCGGTCGCAAGCTTTAGTGCTTGTTAGTCGCGCACTTTGATTCCCGCAGGTTCGCGCCTTACTAGCACTAAACCGTAACACAGCAGCAGTAAGGAACCTCCGTCATGAAAGACGACTCACCCGCAGTATTCATCCGGAAAAGAACCGCACGCAGCGCGGCTAACCTGTTCCAAAACAAGTTCGGCCTAGACGAGGCTCCAGAAGTCCGCCTGCACGTTGTGCAAGGTGAAACGCAAGGGTACGTGCTTTTTGACGGACAGATTCTATCAAACGACTACGTTGAAAGCGCGCTAGAAGCGTGCTTAAAATAAAGGAGGTACCAATGGAATTACTACAGTGCATGCAGCCTGACCACTTGGCGTACTTCCTGGCAAAAGGAGACCATAAGGTACTATCGTACGATCCAAACATAATCGTAACTCTTGCGGACCGGGTGTACGTCTTTGTACTCAGCCTGCGGTTCGGGGTTTGGTGCAACGTTGACATCTCCGTGGCGACATAACAACCAAAGGAAATACCAAAGGAAATACCATGACCATCATAACCATTAAAACAATTGCACTCGCAGCTGCTGTAGCTGTCTCGGCGTCGTCGGCATATGCTGACGACTTGTACTTCGGCGGCTCTGTCGGTAAATCTAGCCAAAGCAGCGAATACTACTGGGAAACCACGACTAACACCGGCGCGTATGCCGGTTCCGACTCACTTAGCGGCGGCGGCAACACCGTTACGGGATACGTAGGTACGCGCGGCATAGAGACGGGCGAACGCACCAGCCTGGGCGTCGAGCTATCGTTCAGCCAGTTTGACTTTGGGGCGACCGGCCCAGCCCAGCTGGGGTACAACGACGGTTCCATCGGCCTAGACAGTGCACTGGACCTCCAGGCGATGCTCTTTTATGACATCTCTGAAAAAACGACATTGTTCTTCGGTGCCGGCGTGACCTCCGGCTCGTTCACGCTGACGTCTGACCACACAGCCGGCTTCAACGGCATAAGGGAAATCCACTCCTTCTCTTCGGACGGCTGGGTTGTTTCGGCCGGCTTTGAGCGTAAGCTGACAGAAAACTTGTCGTTCCGCATAGGGGCCAAGCACCGTGAATACGGCCACGGAGAGTCGTTCGACGGGTACAACTTTGGCAGCTCCGTCTACAGTTCCGGCGGCTCTTCAAGCACCGAGGTGTTTATCGGCCTGACCTGGGTATTCTAAACAAAACACGAGGACGATATGGCATACTCTCACAATGCAGTACGTACAGCGGCGACGATTCTATTCGCACTTATCATAGCCGTATCGTGCGTAGCAGCTTCCACACATTCAGAGCCGGCCCACGGAACCCCTCTGACGGACTCCCTGTACCAACACATCAAGCGCAGTGAAGGTACGTCGTTACGGGCCTATCGCGACAGCGTGGGCGTGTTAACTATAGGGATTGGTCACACTAATAGAACTGGACGCCACCCCTTCAAGGCGGGGGACAGGTGGTCGTATGCGCGAGCGGATGAAGTCTTCGCCGAGGACGTACAAGTTTTCTGGGATGGTGTCGGTAAAATCGTTACCGTCCCCCTGTCACGATGCCAGAGGTCGGTTCTGACCTCGTGGTCCTTTAACGTAGGACTAGGGGCTGCGGGACGATCGACACTTGTGCGGCTTCTTAACGATGGAAACTACCGTGCTGTTCCTGAACAACTAATGAGATGGGACAGAGCCGGTAGTAGACGTCTCCGAGGACTCACTAAGCGCCGCGCCCGTGAAGCCTACTTCTGGCGCACAGATTGCAGATAGTAACCCAACAGGGAGGTAGAAAAATGGACACCAATAATGAAACTCTCTGGGAGCTCGCGCTTGGGGTTTACGACAAGCAAATAGAATGCTGTCCCGAAGACGTACTCGAGCAAGTCGATACGATATCGCTCGAAGAGCTAAGAGAACCCGCGCCCACGTGCGGCCTCACCGTAGCGGGCATTGCGCCTACAACCCCAGCCGATACAGTGCTGTCCCTTCAAGGGACACGCGCGTTCGTAACGGTCATCTAAGGAAACGAGTCATGTACATCGAAAAATGCGTTACCAAAAAGGCCACCTTGTTCGTTAAAGTCACCGCCGCCCCCGAGGACTTAGAGGCTCTTGCTTTCCTTACCCGCGCGGAGGTCGCGCCAGCAGATAATGCTGGGACCTTTCAGCTCACGTTTGACGGAGACGATACGCTCTTCGCTGAGGTAGGCGATTACGCGGTCTTGTTCGCCGACGACATCTTGATATGCGACGCGGATTACTTCGAAGAGCACTTCCAAGTAGTTTAAACGTTGGCAGCGATCTAAAGTAGGGAGGGAGACATGGACTGGGCTGAACTTGCCAAAGAACTGCCCGTGTCGCACTCCATGCGGGTAAACTGCCCTTCCTGCGGCGGCAAAAAGACTTGTTCAATCACGAACAAGGGAAACCGATACGTCCGTCTGTGCTTCCGCTGCAAGGAGGCCGATTCGGCACGTGCACCCGCAATGACGCCGCAGGAGCGTATAGCGCTCCGCAGAGCGGCTCAAGCCTTCGAGGCCACTGAGCCTACTCTGCCCCAGGACTTCACCCCGAACATACCCGTACCGGGCCTTCTGTGGCTCAGCAAAGCAGGATTAAACTACCATGACATCCAAGAGCACAAAATCGGTTGGTCACAAGAGCTTCGACGAGTGGTTCTACCAGTGTATAACCGACGAAATATTCTCGCAGGTGTTCAGGCACGAAGTGTCGAGCCTTTCGTCAAGCCCAAATACCTCAACCAAATCTGGTCGGGGCCCAGGCCTGTATTCCGGACGGATCTACAAAAACGTGGGGACAACAGCACTGTAGTTCTCACAGAGGATATTATGAGCGCTTGCCGCATCGCCAAGACGGGCACCACAGCGTTCAGTTTACTTGGAACGAACTTGATGGACGCACCTATAGCAGAGATCGCCGAATCCCCGTACGACGACGTTGTCGTATGGATGGACGCGGACTCGGCTGGGCAGGATGCCCGCCGTAAGATGCTAAGACAACTTAGCGCTGTTGGAATTAACGCCCGCTCGGTTTATTCGGAGCTGGACCCGAAACTCCTGGACCTGGAGGCAATCAATGAGCATCTACAGCTTTGACGTTTCGATGCTGCGACTACTAAAGCACCGTAAGAAGCACTCGAAGTACTTCCGTCAGTTGGACCGGTCCATCGTTACGGAGGGCACGTACAAGATTCTATCCGACTTTGATCGGTACTACACGATGTTCCCGGAGCACGAGTCTATCGACTGGCAGATGTTCATCCCCCGGATGGCATCCTGGAACGCAGCCGTGCAGGAGGAGTCCTTAGCGGCCCGTATGGTAGCCATTAAGGCTGCCGCCAGGGGCGAGGTCACAGAATCAGAAGAGGCCGCCCTAGAGACGGAAATAGCGAATGCTATCATGTCCAATGAGGTGACCAAGATCAACGATAAGTACGCCGATGGCGAAGTTGAAAATATCGGCTTCGAGATGGCGCGCGTATTGGACACGTTCAAAAAGAACGCCGGTAAATCTCAGGCGGATTGGGTCGACGAAGGAGTTGGTACAATCCTAGCGGAAGACGACGATGAGGGCGGTTATAACTGGCGCCTATCCTGTCTTCGTAAAGCAATGCGCGGACTCCGTGCAGGAGACTTCGGAATCATTGCCGGTCGACCAGATACCGGTAAAACATCGTTTATCGCCTCAGAGGTTACACACATAGCCACTCAGATACCCGCGCACAGAAATGTCGTCTGGCTCAACAACGAGTCAGTAGGGCGTCGTATCGTGCCCCGTATCTACCAGGCCGCGTTAGACCTTACACGATCTCAGATGGTATCACTTAACCAGGCGGGCAAACTTGAGCCGGCGTACGAGAAAATGATGGGCCGTAGAGACAAGATCCGGGTGATCGACATACACGGTATGTCCGCACCCCGCGTAGAGAGCATAATAGAGGCGCACGACGCCGAGGTTGTTATCTACGACATGCTTGACAACATCAAAGGCTTTGGCCACCTGGCCAGGCCGGACCTCGCTTTAGAGGAGATGTACAAGTGGGCGCGCGAGTGCGCGGTTAAGCATAACCACATCGGCCTTGCTACTTCTCAGATTTCGGCAGACGGGGAAGGAGAGATGTTCCCCGCACTTGGGATGTTGAAGGACAGTAAATCGGGTAAGCAGGGAACTGCCGACTTCCAGATGATGATCGGCGTATCTCCAGACCCGACTTTGCAGGCCTTCCGCTACCTTAGCTTACCGAAGAACAAGCTACGCCGGGAAGGCGAGCGCGGTGACCCTCGGGCCACGGTGCAGTTCCGTCCAGAGATAGCACGCTACATCGACTCAACAGAATTTACACAGGAGTAAAACCGGTGGGTAAAAGATCAGAGTGGACCGCCGATCAGATCGGGGAGTACGTCGCCGCCATGGGAGGTAACCTCACGGAGGCGGCCCGCACCATGAGCAAGGAATTCCCGGAGAACAGCCGCGTTACGCGGCAGAATCTACAAACTTGGGTTAACACTGGGGAAGATGAACCTGTGCAGGACTGTATGGATAACTTCGAGGTATCTCGTAAGCTCCGCCTGCAACAGAACAGCAACAGCGCGCTACGCCGTGACCTTCGTAACCTGACGGACGCAGCGATCGCTAAGTCGGAAGTTCTGACCAGCATCGCACAAGCCATAAACTCTCTGGAGCTTAACAACAACGCCACCTTCATGCCGAAGGTAACCGGCGGCAAGAAGCTCACCGTAGAACTACTGTTCTCGGACCTTCAACTTGGTAAGCTAATGGACGGGTACGACAGCCAAATCGCTGTACGGCGCGTCGACGAGTGGATTGAAGTAGCGATGAACCGCATCTTCTCTTACCAGCACCAAGGTTACGAGATCGATAAGATCATCCTGGCCGTTCTTGGTGACGTTATCGAGAGCGACAAAAAGCACGCGAACTCCGGACGTGGCTGCGACATCGGCACGGCACAGCAGATGGAAATGTCTATCGACATTCTGTTCAACCGCGTCATCAAGCAGCTGGCTAAGTTCGACACAGATATGGACGTTGTTATGGTAACCGGTAACCACGACCACGACGGCCACGGTCTTAGCATGTTTATGCCGGGTAGGGAGCATCTGTCTTGGCCATTGTACCACTCAGTACGTATGCTTACGGAAGCTTGTGGTATCCGTGCTAGCTTCTTCATCCCCGAGGGATCACACCACGTCCACGACATCTACGGCGCCAAGGTTCTGTACGAGCACGGCGTGGGTGTTTCTACCTCTGCTGCATCTATGCGTAAGCACGTCGCTAGCCGGATCAACCAGGTTAAGGAGTACATCCACCTGTTCCGCATGGGAGACAAGCATAACGTGTGCCGCTTCAACAACGACCAGCTGGTTGTCAACGGCGCGTTCTTCGGTGACGACCGCGTAGGCTCTGACTACTCTGGTATCGCCGGATACGACGGTTACCCCGCGCAGGTCATGTTCGCGTACGTCGAACGCGCTGACGACCGGCGTACACCTATCTTCGACAGCCTGGTAATCCAGCTCGGGCATATTAAGTAAGGAAACAAAATGGCACTGCCAACCGATCCATACGAAAGGAAAACGTACCCCCTTGACCGGGGTCTTTTCCGGTACTTCCCAGATGCGTTAGCTGCCGTTGCCAACCGTAGCTACGAAGGCGCAAAGCAGTACGGACAGGACGAGATGTTCTGGGACCGTTCAATTAGCAGTGACCACGGTGACAGCATGATTCGTCACTTCATGGATGCCCTGGAGCACGATAAGGTCGACGACTACGCTGCATTAGCGTGGCGCGCTTTAGCACTGCTTCAGTTACGTCTTGAGAAACAAGCGAGTTACGACGCTCATACTGATAAACGACCTATTTGCAGAGTCGAATTCTCCGAAAGGTAAGCTACATGCACGATATCTACCTCGCTGGTTCTCTACGGAACCCGGATATTATGAAAATCCACCGTCTTTTAGAGAAGGAGACGGGCCTCCGGGTGTTCTCTGACTGGCACGCCGCTGGGCCGGAAGCTGACGACCACTGGAAGGCGTACTACCAGGGCATGGGTCTAACTTACAGGCAGGCGCTGGAGGAACCCGCGTCCCGGAATGTCTACGAGTTCGATAAAAAGTACATAGACCAGTGCCCTATTATGGTACTGGCGCTCCCTGCCGGAAAAAGCGGCCACCTTGAACTCGGGTACCATTTAGGTCAATATAAGAAGGGTTACATCCTTCTGGATAATACTACTGACCGCTGGGACGTAATGTACCAATTCGCCACCGGCGTAACTGCAGACATCGAAGAACTGTCTCGGTGGATAAAGGGGAATACCTGTGACATACATGATCTTCGACCTGGAAACGACCGTAGCTGAACGCTACCGTCGCAAGGCCAACGCCTTCATCGACGACAACTGGTGTGTCGCAGAGGGTTGGAAGGTACAGGGGGACGCTCACGCGTCCTACCGCTACATGGACGAGGCAACGTCCCGGAGTAGCTTCCTGGCGATCCCTGACAACGTCGACGTTCTCGTTGGAGTAAACGTGAAGTTCGACCTCCTTTGGGAACTGTCCCGGACTAATACCGACCTGGAGCGCTTCCTTAAGCGCGGCGGAAAGATTTTCTGCTGCCAGTACGCAGAGTACCTTCTTCGGGCCCAGCACCCTAAATGGCACATGTGCTCTATGAACGACATGATCACTGCCCTGGGCGGTGAGCCAAAGATCGACATCATCAAGGAGCTCTGGAACGACGGTGTTAACACGCCGGATATTCCTAAGGACCTGTTGATCGATTACTTGGTAGGCACAGTGGAAGAAGGCCGCAACGGTGGTGACATCGGAAAGACGGAAGAAATCTACCTAGACCAGATCAAACGTGCAGAAGACACGGGCATGACGCGGGTTATAGAGGACCGCATGGACGGCCTTCTTGGCACCGCGTTCATGGAGTTCTACGGACTCAACGTAGACACGAGGTTCGCCAAAGAATACCTGGCTAAGCAGAAGGCTGCTCTAGAGGTTGCCACGGGTAAGCTGCACAGCTTCATCCCGAAGCTGCCGCCGGAGCTAACGTTCAACTGGAACTCTAACGCACACAAGTCCGCCCTGATCTTCGGTGGCGCCATCAAGTACAAGAAGCAGATGCGCTACAAGGACAAGGACGGGGAATGGGCACGTAAGAACGAGGTAGAGAAATGGCCCCTTTTTTACGGCGTTCCTACGAACCCGAAGGACTGGGTCGACGGCATGGTGCCTGACACCTACAAAGGCGGCAAGCGCCTTGGGGACGTTAAGACCAAGAACGTTACGGTTAAGGGCGAGTACAAAACCCGCTACGAGGACCTCGTCTTCGACTTCAAAGGTTACACCACGCCGGACCCCAAGTGGCAAGGCTCCCTGACGGACGCTCGCGGTAACCCCCAGTACGGTACCGGCTCGGACGTCGTGGACGCACTGTCCCGCCGGGGAGGCGTGCCGTTCCTTGAAGTTCTTGGCAGGTTCTCAGCACTTACCAAAGAGATCGGCACGTACCTGGTTGTCCGTGACCCCAAGTCGGGCAAGCTGAAAGGCATGCTTACCTGTGTTGACCCCAAGACCACGCTAATACACCATAAGCTTAACCACACCAACACAGTAACTAGCCGGTTGTCTTCCTCAGACCCCAACCTTCAGAACCTTCCTAGGGGAGATAAGTCTGAGGTTAAACAAATGTTTAACAGCCGTTTCCCTGACGGGGCGGTTGTTGAGGCAGACTACAGCCAGCTAGAGGTTGTCGTACAGGGCGTCCTAACGGGCGACAAGAACCTGTGTTCCGACCTTAGGGACCGTGTAGACTTCCACTGTAAACGCGTTGCAACCGCACGTGGTTGCACGTACGAGGAGGCCCTAGAGTGGTGTAAGAACGAAAACAGTCCTAAGTACAAGGAGTGGAAGGTCTACCGGCAACAAGCCAAGATCTTCTCGTTCCAACGTGCTTACGGTGCCGGCGCCAAGCTTATCTCTGAATCTGCCGGCATGGACATCGAAGATGTTGAAGCCCTGATCGAGGCCGAAGAGGCCATGTATCCAGCTGTGGAAGCCTACTACAAACGCGTCGAAGAAGACATCGCCGCAACGGCCAAGCCCATCCGGGCCCTGAGAGACAACGGCAGTTACGGCGTGTATCGTCGCGGGCACCACACCGTCCCTACCGGAACTAGGTACTCCTGGCGCTCCTACGACGCCCCAGAGTTCCTTAAACGGCGAGGCGTAGTTGATACGTTTAGTCCACCGGAAATTCGTAACTACCCTGTTCAGGGAACAGGCGGCGAGTTCGTACAGTGTGTTGTTGGTCTTGCCATTAGGCAGATGATTGCCAAGGACTTTTACGGTGCTGGCATGTACGACCCGCAGGCAGTACTAATAAACACCGTGCACGACAGTATCTGGGCCGACTGTGCCTCTGATGAGTTGGCCGTACAAATGGCCGGAGACCTTAAAGCGGTAATGGAAAGCATTCCGCAGTACTACAACGACACTTACGGAATGAACATATCGGTTCCCTTTCCCGTTGACATCGAGATGGGGAAAGACATGAACAACCTTCACCCCGTCAGCTAAATAGGAGACCACAATGGAGTTCGAAATTACTGACTACGTCACAAGGTGGGAGTCCGTCTCAGACGACGCCTACCTCGGCGGGCGCTATGTGGACTTACCAACAGTAACCACTGTTAGTGCTGACGTAGAGTACTACGAGTCGGGAGAAACGCGTTCCATAGGCCGGGAAGAGCTCTCGGCGCTGTTCGGGTACCAGGCCGTCCAGGACGCAGAAGAAGACATCGAATACGAACTTTACCAAGGATAAACCACATGGCACTGAATACTAACGATATCGCAGCAGCTCTTGACTCAAAAAGCGTTGTTGACCAGTCGGTTCCTGCCTCTAGCGGCGGTTCCTTCACCCCTCGTCGCATCCCTATGGGGCGCCACCCAATCCGCATGATCTCTTACGTAGAGCTCGGCGTGCAAGACGGCGGTATGTACGCCGGTAAGCAAAAGCCGGACGAGCCCCAGGCCCGAATGACCTTCGAATTCCTCGGAAAACGTACTGTTACTGAAGGGGAAGACGGAAAGATTTCTGTACCTATGAAGTCCGTCACCAAAAAGCTGTCTTACCACCCCAAGGCAGGCTTCTTTAAACTGTTTAACCAGTTACGTGGCGGTGACAACACTATCACCCACGCCGCGCAGATGATTGGTACTAAAGCGTGGTTGGTGTCCGTTGCATGGCGCACTAAAGACGAAAGCGGCCAGTACGTCACCATCAAAAAGTCTGAAGTAGAGAAGTACGAAGAGCGCCTTAAGTCTGCAAAAACGGACGCACAGCGAAAAGACTATCGTATCTTTGACAACATTGAGTGGCCCTCGCTTGGCGCGCCTGTTACTCCGGTACTGGACGAAGACGGCGAAGACACCGGTGAAGTCCGCCCACTGGCCGTCCGCGAGTCGGTTAACGACTTCCAGCTGTTCTTGTGGGACAACCCTACTCCAGAACTCTGGGGATCGATCTTTATCGATGGGGAGTACACGCGTGAAGTAAACGGGGAAACGAAAACGTTCTCGCGTAACTTCTTGCAGAACATTATCCTAGGTGCTAAAAACTTCGCAGGATCCCCGATTGAAGACATGCTTAACGGCGTTGACGCCCTAGGCGAAGAACTGTCGGAAGAACCTGCCGTAGTCGAGGAAGCAGAAGAGGTGTCAGAAGTAACAGACATCGACGACGAGTTCGACGAGCTGGGACTGTAGTCACCCCGGGGTGGGTCCTAACGGCCCACCCCCGTACCGCAGAGGAGTATTAATGTGGCCTTAACACTAGAGTCCATTAAGGTAGCGGCCATGGACGCCGCACTTCCCGGCGGGGAAGAAGACCGTGTATACCCGGACACGGTGCCGGGGCGGACGGCCCATATTGACGCCGACTTTCTTGCCTATATGTCGTCGTATGAACGTCCTGACGAAGACGCGGACCTTGAAGGTATTATTTACCGAACGGAAGTTATGATCGAAGACAGGCGCAGGCAGGCAGGGGCAGAGTTCGCTGTGTTGCACATTACGCCTAATGGATCTAACAAAGGCGGCCGGTACTCGGCAGCCATACAACGGGAATACCAAGGCCAACGTTCCTCCAAGGACAAGCCACTACACCTGGAGGCTGTCCGTTCTTACATGGCCGCACTAGACACAGGTACCGTAAAGGGTGCCGCGTGGAAGGACGCAGAGGCTGATGACGGTATGGCGGAGGCTGCATGGAGAAACCACTACGCCGGTACTCCGGACCTGTGCGTAATAGTCACAAAAGACAAAGACCTTCGCATGTGCCCGGGTCTTCACATGGACTGGGACTCTGGCGAGGTTATATACGGAACAGACGACACATTCGGATACATCGACTTGTTAGTCAGCACATCTAAGAGCGGCGCAGTCAAAAAGAAACCATGGGGATACGGAACTAAGTTCTTCTGGTTCCAGCTTCTCATGGGCGACACAGCAGACAACATCAAAGGTTGTCCTAAGGCGCATATAGAGGATAGACATAAAGCGTGCGGCCCCGTGTTGGCATACGAGCTACTGCAGGACGCAGAGAACGACAAAGATTGCTTGCGTATCTGCATGGGTGCTTACAAGTCTAACGAGTACGTGCACTGGGAAACGGGTGAGCCTGTTTCGTGGCAAGACGTATTCTGGTCCGAGGCTCAGCTAATCTGGATGCAGCGGA
>WLWH01001472.1_pt1 | contig 15394 bp, 20 predicted proteins | sample 6712741 | NCBI WGS metagenome assembly WLWH01 (sample SAMN12718694, study PRJNA515312) | sponge metagenome | isolation source: marine sponge | host: Mycale hentscheli | place: New Zealand: South Island, Marlborough, Capsize Point | collected 2003-05-01 | reverse complement strand
CTTGAGATTGATTTAGCTTCTCAATTTGCTGTAAAATTTCTGACGTGTCCTCAAACAAAGTTTTAAATATAACTGATATTGCTCCGCTACCTTCTTCAATAGATATAACTAAACTCTTCCACGCATTATTCATCCTTATTTGAGCAGCGACCATTGTTTCAACTTTTCCAACAGATTCTATACCGTATGCTTTTTCTAACTCAACAGCAAACTTTGGCAATGCTTCTGCCGATAGAACCTCACCAGCCTTCAACATTTTATCTAATTCAGAAGTTGTTACGCCAACAGCTTTTGCCATAATATCAAATGCTCCTGGCAATCTTTCCCCTAACTGCCTTCTTAATTCTTCCGTAGTTACTTTTCCCTTAGAAATCATCTGCTCTAAAGCCAGATAGATACCAGTCAATTCATCTGTTTTTAACCCTAAAACACCTGATGCTTTAGTTACAGTTGCGAATATTTTCTGAGTTTCAGAGGCGGTCATGTTTGCTTCTTTTGTTGCAGCTCTAAACTTAACGTATCTCTTTGTTGTTTCAACTATGTCAGCACCATAATCATTTGTTATTTGTTTTAAAAATTCAGTTGTGTGAGCTAACTCTACTTGATCTTTTATGACGGTTTGCATTGCAAAACTTATAGAGTTAAGTTCTTTTGTTAATGCAAAAATGCTTTTTGTAAAATCTACAATCATACTTATACCTAAACCTAATCCAAAAGCACCTAGTAAACTTCTAAATCCTCTAACCATTCTTCCTAAGCCTGTTTTTGAAAAATTAGAAACTGCTTTATTTGCCAAATTTACTTTTCGACTTAAACGATCGTACTCTTTTTGAGCTTGTTTGACTTTCCTATTGTTTGCCCCGTGTTTTACTATTAAATCTTGTAGTGTTTTTTTTGCTTCTCTGTGCTTTCTTAGCAAAACATTATAAGCTCTAGCATACTCCTTTTGTCTATCAAAAGCCTTTTTCATTGCTTGCTCATACTTTATTTCTTCTTTTGTCCTAGATTTTAAAGCATTTTGATTTTTTGCAAGAAGGTTTATTTGATTTTGTATAACCGTATTATAATCTTTTTGTGTAGTAGTGATTTTTGATTTTAAAGCGGTATTTTCTTTTGTTAGCTTATTATTCTCAGCCACAAGTCGGTTGAACTCTTTTAAATTAGATGTTCCTGTGGATTGTAACAAGTTTCTGAAAGCGGTAGCATTTTGCAAAATATCCTCGTGCAATTTATTTAATGAGGATTTTAACTCTGCAATATCCTTCTTTGCCTTGTCTATTGATTCTTGATAACTATTTGACATTTGCTTTTCTTTTTGCCCTGTTTATTTCCTCTAGTAAATTCAATAGAATAAACCACTTTGTTACCACTGTTTTGTCTATGTCGATATTCTCCCTTCCTAGACCTTGTTCTAGTCTTGCTGCTTGTTCTATTAAACTCATAGAGCCAACATTCTTATTCATGCTTTTTTTCAATTCTTTGAGTTCACTTTCTCGTAGATTAATCGTATTACGGCTTGCTTTTAATTGTCTGACTGCTTTGTTAAGTTCATCGTCCAAATCTTTACTAAGATCAATAATATAATCCCATTTGCTTAATTCATTTACATAAGCAATCATTAAATCCATGTCAAGAACCCCATCAGATATTTGTTTTATCATAAAAAGAGCGGTTTCATACCTTTTGTTTAGATATAGAACCTCTTTTTCTAACTCGTAGTAGTGATAGATAGTCTCGTCTTTTATCAATCCCAAGTATTCATCATAAATATCTTCCCAAAGAGCATAAATTTCTTTGTTTGTGGGTTTTTTCTCTAAATTTTCGTAATCTTGGTAAAGCAAAGTATAATCGCTTGTTTTGAGTATTTCGTGAAACAGCGAGATAGGTAAAAGATCGCAGCTTGAATAAACCTTGCTCATTGAATAGAATTATCTCCAAATTTAATCAAAAAAATGTAACTAATAAAAAAACATTGTTTTGTGTTGTATATGAAACAATTTAGTTGTATGTTTGCGTAAACTTTAAACTATGGATTTATTCGGAATAAAACGCAGAGACAAAAAATTGCATGAGTATATAGCTACTCCTAAAGAAATTAACATAGAATTATCTGATAAAGAAAAGTACGTAATTGTGACGAAATACTAAAGTGTGCAGAAATGCGAATACGTTGTTGTATGCTGTACGGATTAATAGAACAAAATTTAATAAATATGAGAAAAGGAGACTTTACAACATTGGGAGCTACTGCCCACGCTTTAAGCGAAAGAGAAGCACACGATTTTTATGCAACAGACCCGATAGCATTGGATAAGTTTTTAGATGAAAGTGGTATTGAATTAAATAACGTATGGGAGTGTGCGTGTGGACAAGGGCATTTAGCAGAAGTTTTAAAAGAACGAAACTTGCTAGGGAAGGCTACGGATTTAATAGACAGAGGCTACGGAGAAACGGAAGTTAATTTTTATTACAGTAGTGAAATTTGGGAGGGTGATATATTGACAAACCCACCTTACGGAGATGCACTAAAATTTTGTGGGCACGCTCTTGCTTGTGTTGAAGATGGAAGTAAAGTAGTAATGCTTATGAGAATACAGTTTCTCGAAGGGAAGAAACGTAAGCCTTTTTTACAAGCAACCCCTCCCAAATATGTATATGTAAGTAGTAGCCGACTTAGACTTGCTAAAGGAGCTGACTTTGAGAAATACAACAAACCTTCTGCTAATTGCTACGCTTGGTATGTATGGGAAAAAGGTTGGAAAGGTGATACTATGATAAAATGGTTTAATTAAAAGCACTAACGTAGTATTGCACCTAACGTTGAATGTAAGGGTAGTTGGGATTTGAAATGCTACCCTATCAAATACTAATAACTTAAATTGAAATACAATGGTACAAATTGACACAACAGTCCAATTACCTTTACATATTGTTAGGTTGCGTAATTTTATGCAGAAACAACCTAATATAGAAAAAATTGAAGGTGGGCGAACTGCTTTTATAGCAGGTTTTTATGAGTGGAAACAAGAGTTTAATATGAGTAAAGCAACATTTTATAGGCACATAAAGCAGTTTGAATCGTTGGATGAAAATTTTTGGTATGACAAACATTGTAGTATGTTGCTTTTTTATTATGCAACCTAACTAGCGGATAAACACAACTAAAAAGAAATAGATTTTAATATCTCTTTTCCTAGTTCGGGTTGCACTACGTGTTCATTGACCCATTGATTGTTTTTCTCATTGGCACTAAAAATCTCACCGTAGATATTTTCTAAAAAACTCATTTTAGACTGTGCGGTGACTACTTCATATTTACCGTCTCTGACTTCTCCCATTTGCATATTGTCTAAAGTCTCTCCTGTCCAGCTAAAATTATACGGGCTGCCTTTTTTTTTTGGAACAGAAACACCATCTCTATTTGCAAATCCCTGAGTACTTTCTGCATAAAATCCAGTACCACTTTGATTACCATCTGTAAAAGCCAATGGCTCGTCATTAGAGTTTTTACCATGAGACAACTGCCTTTTGACAAGAGTAACAATCTCTGATGAATTTTCTTTGATTGCGCCACTTGCAATATTGTCCAAATTGCTTTCTAACGAGGACAAGTTGTCAATAAGAGATTGTATGATTTTCATAAAATAAAGGTACAAAAAAAGGGTGTGGAAATTGCACACCCTTTTTTATTAACATGAAATTAGAATCACTATGCTACCACAACAACAGAATCCGTGTTTGATTTGAACACTTCTGAATCTAATACAATTCCTATTCTATTATTAACAGTGTCGTATAAAGATATATCTAAAACATCATTTGTAGCAAGAGCTGATACTGTAAAAGTATAAGTTTTTGCAGTTGAATTTGATGCTATATTTGATGGAGTTATTTCTGTACCATTTTTTGTAATCAAAAAATCTGGGATTGATGCCCCTGTAAAAGCACTACCGTCTTGTTTTAGTGTAGCCTTTACCGAAATACTAGTAGCATTATTAGCAGGCACAGCCGCAAAGGACAATACCACATCATTCACTCCATCTATAGTCTTGGGATAGAACCCACTTTCTAAAGAGCCTTTATCTATAAAAACTCTACGATATGTATCTAGTTCGTCTCTTTCTGATAATTGTAGGGCTACATATTGCTTTTGAGTTTCTGAATCAGTAGTAAAAGACAATCTACTAGGATTGAGCATATTTGTGCTAAATCCTTTCATAGAGCCATCACTTGCTGATGTTGCAAGAATGTTATTCTCTACATCAACAAAAGCTACATCATAAGAATTAAATGATCTCAAAGACGCTAAAGCCGATAAGAACCCTAGACCTTTCGTAAACCCGTAAGTAAACTGATAAAGCCCTAAAGAAGCCACAGAGCTTGTTTGATCTGATAACGTTTCTATAGTATCATCGGAAGAATTATCCTCAAAAGTTTTTACCCCTTTAAGTATAATCAAATCGCCAGATGCTTTTAATTCTTCTACGTAAGCATTGTTTAAAGTTTTCGTAGAATCATATTTAAAACCTTTTTTAGTAATCCATAAAGAAGCTGTTTTTTTGAAAAATGCTTCACATCCTTTTGTTCCTGTTCCTAGCTTGGTTCCTAACCCGCATTGAACAACATTTAAAATATCTGCTATTGTTGCCATTATTTAATATAATATTTTGATTTAAAATAAATTTTGCCTTTCTCTGTCAAATCTACCGTTTCACCAACTTTTTTTAGTGTATCTCCGATAACAACTGATTTAATCAATGTATGTCGTGTAGTTTTGAGTTTAGGCTTTTTTTTGACAACTTCTTTCTTGTCAATCTTATTACTTGTACCTTCTGGTACTTTTTTTACTGTTTTTGCCATTTTTAACTGCATTTATCTGTTAAATAGTATTGTAGATCAAAGTTCACCGAAAAAACGTGTAAAGGCTCTATATTGCCAGATTCTTGTATGTTTTCTATACTATATCCTGAATATACATTCTCTATTGTTCTTTGAATCCCTGTGATTTTAAACGTATTGTAATCGCTATCTCTTAAAAACTCAACCGCATCCCTTTGAACTAAAGAATCTAATCTTTCATTTGATGAAGATGATAAAAGACTGTCTAAATTAACAGCGAATACACATTTTACATTAGAAGTAAAAACAAATCCATCATTTGTGGAATCATTATCACCTACTAAAAAGCAAAAATTTGAACCTGTGCTATCGTCATAATAAACAGACTTATATCCTCCGCTAGTTCCAATATTAGAATCAAACCACTCAGGAATAACACTCCCATCAGATGTTCTATTCTTGTAAACTCTCCCATATCCTGTGATAGTACCAGCCCATCTTTCCGATAAGTAGTTGTACAACAATATTTGAATCTCTTGTATTGGAACGTCTATCCCTACGATTTGTTCTCTTAGATTATTCATTATATTGCTCCTAGATGGAGTGTAATTGAGTTGTTTTTATTCAATTGCGTATCAAACGTTTTCTCTAGCATATTTAATGCTTTTCTTCTAGCGTTGTAAAATCTTCTAATTACACTATCAACGTTCATATCTTTTAGTTCTCGAAGTAACATATTTTTGTCTAATTGGATTCTTTCCGTTCTATTACTTCTGTTGTTGGCATTGTGCAAGAACATCTGAAATACCATGTACTCGAAAGTAGCTCTTATAAAAGAGCCAAATTCTGATATGTTATTGTCGATATAAACTTTTGGGTCTAAAAAAGCTGTTATATTCAATCCTAGACCATTTCCGCAAACGTTATACGTGTAATTAGCAGTCTCAACAGTACTTCCAATTCCTGTAGTTGTATAAGCCACAAACCCATCAAACTTTTGCGGGTCAATGGTTGCATTGGACGTGTAAACATCCGTGCTATCAATCAATAGTTTAAAATCTCCTTTACCTGATAATTTAAGATCAACATCTTGAAAATTAAGCCTACCTTCATCGGGTTTTATAGAAATAGTTTTTATTAACTGATTTTGATTTAATACATGAAGACTGACTGGTGCAGTACCGTCTTTCTGAAAAGAAATTTGATTAATTCTAAAAGATACATAATCCGAACCTTTAGGCTCTATGACCCATCCAGAAAAATCTCCGTTCAAAGTCGTTTGTATATCTCCGTTCTCATATAAAAACTGATTGTTTACTAATGTTTTTTCTAGTGAAAGCTCTGAATAAACTTTATCCTTTACTTTCTCTAAAAAAGTTTTAACTCTCAAAGATTCTATATTGGTTTCTAGCCAGTATGTAGAATCTGTTGGAAGATTATTAGTTCCAGAATTTATTGATTGGAAAACACGAAAGCCTTCTACAGTATTGTATGAAACAATGTCTTTTTTGTTCCTTGTTTCTGTAAAAACTCCGTAACTCGTACTACTATCCCATTCAGAAAAATTAAAATTGATACTAGGAAGAAATTCCAGAAGATTATTTACCGTAATAATAGGATGCGTCCCACTATTCAAGTACAACCCCGAACTAGGAATAGATGATAGCTGACTATCAAACTCTACCGTTGAAGTAAAATCTTCTGAAATACCTAATACCATAATTAAAATCTTACGCTCAAAGATATATCTTCTGTTGTTTTGTTTTGGATTTTCAATTCTCCAGATTCTACATAAACATTAATTTTAGAACCTTCGTCTTTATTAGTGTTGAAATTTGCACTACCTATTATTGTTGTACTAGCTTTTAACGATCCACCCTCTTTATAAAAAAATACAATACAACTCTCATTTCCTGACACAAACGTAGCGTAACCTGTAAAATCTGTCAATCCTGTATCATAAACAGCATCTACAGCAATTGTTACCGCTGGGTTGATCCCATCTACTGCATCGTGTTGATCTATTACCTCACCGTCCACTAAGGACTGTACTATATTGTAACTCATTTGTTTCTTTTTTTAAGATTAATACTAGGCAACTGTGCCTTTGATTTTGAAAATATCATTTGATCTAGTTGCACTTTCTTTATTAGGAGTAGTAGCAACATAAAATCTATCCCAAATAGCCATCTCCGAAAAAGTGGACATAATTGTGTTAGAGTCTAAATTACTATTGTGTGTACCTACTAAAGCACTAGAATCTGTTACCCCTTCTCTTGTGTAAATATTACATCTTGATTTTAAAAATGGCAATTCCACATCGGAAATAGTCCACTTTCTGTCATTTAATACTTTACCGTTTCTAAATTCATAAGGAAAATTACTGTACAATCCAATAGCTCCATCTTTTAAATAAAACCCATTGAACATATCAGTTAATGCTGAAATTTGAGAAGATTGGTGCATTCTATCAGCACCATAAAATCCAAGTGCCTCTAAATTTTGCTCATTTCCTGCTCCGTACTTCAAAGCCTCTACTTTCTGTCTTACTAAACCAGCACGATTTGTAATAACTCTCCCTGCCCCCATGATTTCATTAGCCTCTGCTAATGCTTCTAGGGTATAGAACATTGTTTCGTTTTGAACTGCTCTTTTTATTGTAAGAATATCTGTACTTGTACTAAATGAATAGTCTCCTGTAGTTGCTGAAACTTGCTCTGTAAAATCTAGAACTTGCGTTTTTTTAGTTTCTAAAATATTAATAATAATCTGCTCTTTGACTTTTGCCATTTCATACGTCACCCTTTTCATTTTGGTATCTATGGCATCCTGACTATCCATCACGTTATTATCGTAAGTAGATTCGTAATGTCTAAATCCAGAGAAAATATTATACGCCTGAACTGTAAACGTATCACTTTCTAATAAATTACTAGGAATGTTATTATACCCTGGGGCATCTCCTACTACTATAGTACCATTTATAAAAGTAGGAATCTGCACTTGTCTTTGTGCTGAAATGCTTGCTAAGTTTTCTATAACTGATGGGCTGATGTAATCAACCGAAGCCGTAGATGCGTATGACGCATTTACAGCACCTAGTTCGGGGTAACGCTTTTGATCTAGCTTACCTCCAACTTGCAAGTCATTAAATCTTGTTGCTGTAATATAATTACTCATTTTTTTTAAAATTTAATTTTACTGTATTACGGTCTTTCGCTTATTATTTAACTAATTTAACTTTCGATAACAACTCTCTAAATTGATTTGAATAATCTTTATGGAATTTACCTATCGTCTTTTCTAAGTGTTCTGCCACTAATTTAGATTGCTGTTCATTTGTTAAACCTACAGGAACATCAAAAGGAATACCTTCTACTTTTTTTGCATCAACGCTCAATGCGTTATTGCCAGTTTGTTGCCTTCCTTTTAAAAGCTCTTGTATTTGGCTATCTTTATCCACTAACTCTGATAGCTTTACTTCTTTATGTGGATTCTCTTTGTCTATTGCATAAGCTATATTGTCAATAATCTCGATATTATGTCCTTTCAATACCGAATTTTTAAATTCTGACCACTTAGCAGCAGATTCATACTTGTTCACCGATTCAGGAAAAATAGGTTTTACACGGTCAAAACCTATACTTAGTTTTAACTGATCTAACTCTTCCTGTGCGGTTTTATACTTTGTATCAAAGCCTTCTAAAGGCTCTAATGTAGCAATTTTTTTCAAAAGGTTGTCATTTTTAGTTCTAAATTTTTCTAACTGAACTTTTAACTCATCACCACCTTTGAAATTTTTTATCTTATCCTCTAGCTCTGTTTCTCTCTGAGAAAAAGCATCTAATTTTGATTTCATGGACAAGTTAGAAATTCTTTGAAAATAATCTGCATATTTTTCTCCTTGCTCTCTTTCTACTGTTACACCAAATTTTTCAGCAGCGTATTTTGCTGCTCCTGAAAGAATCCCCTCTGCATCTTTATTAGCTTTGCCATCCCATCCTTTTTTTAATTCTGGAATGACTTCTGTAGAATAAAATCCGTCAATCTTTGTTGCTTGCTCTGGTGTTAAATTGTTTTCTTGAATAAATTGTTCTGAAAGTTCCATAGTCTTTTATGCTTTTAGTTCTAATATTTTTTGTTCTAACTCTTGTTCGTTCCATCTTGGCGAACATCTTTTTCCTGCCAACTCGTAATACTCCGATCTTAGTTTTTGAATGCTAGTCTTTTCGTCAGCACTTGAATCCATCAAAGAATTAATCTTAGCCTCTAGTTCTTGTATTTTCTTTTGTTCAGGAGTTAAATCTTGGATTGTATTGAAGGTAAATGCTTTTTTTACCTCTTCTTTAATAAGGGTTATTTCAGAAGAATCTAGTTTAGTTCCGTCCATAAAATACACATCTTCTACTACAACTTTGCAATAACCAGATGAATTTAAAAATTTCATCAAACACGCCCATTCATTTGTTCCGTGTTCTGTTCTAATGTACTGTGTTTCATTGTGAATTGAACCATCAGGTTTTTGAAGCATTTCAACGCCTTTATAAACTTTTAATGCTACAATCTTTTTAGCTTTCGGTTTCTCTACCATCGTTTAAAATTTTAATATTAGTGTTTTTATTTATTAAATCTATAATTAAATTGCTTATCACAACTATTTTTTCGCTCTCTTTTGCTTCTCCTAAGTTATCCCAAAAAATAACAATATTTCCGTAAAAAGATTCAAACTTTGCTATCCAGTAACTAAACTGTGTCTGAAAAACAAATATTTCATCATTCACTATATTTTCTCGTTCTAATGCTTTTTCAAAGTCCAAATCATTAGAGTATGGTAATAATTTGTAAAGTATAAACTCTCTATTATACTTCATTTTATTGAACATACTTCTTGTTTGGGACAGTCTTGTGAGTATGTTGTTTCTTTCTACGCTATTGGGCGCAAGTTGAAACATTGAGTACAAGTCTTTTTCTGTCTCCAAAAAGAAATCACTTCCGTAAAACACATCTACTTTCACATTATCTTTTCCGTATGCTAATGCAAGCATAGTCATATCACTAAATTCTCTGCAATATGTCATTGCGTTAGATAAGGATCTAAGTTTGTCTTGTTTAGAAACTACTGTTACCGATCGGATTTCACTATCGCTTTTTGAACCCTCTGGTGTTTTGCTCTCGGAGGCATCTCCAATAGCCGAAATCAAAATATTAGATTCTAGGTTTTTTATCCTGTCCTCTAAAAATTCTAACGCCTCTACTGGTGTATAATGAAAAGTCAAAAGATGCTTGATAAAATCCATATCTACACTTCCATCTTCCTTTACGTGAACAGGAACCTCTATGTCTGAACCAGCTTCAAGGATGCTTCCTCCGCTAGACCCTGTTTTTGTCTGTCTCATTTCATTAGGAACTTGACTTCCTATCTGATCTAAAGACATTGGTTCTCCCGATCTATTGTCAAAATCATTTGATGCCGTTGTAATATTTGTCGTTTTTGGTCTTACTATAATTGGAGTAGTTCCATTAACATCAATCATCCTTTGAATTGTTTTCAAAAAGCAATATTGAATCAAATCGCCTTTCTGATAACTAAAAAATGATTCTTTTGCTACAAAATCTCTATCAAATCCTAATTCTGATACAAAATTAACTGGGCAAAACCCTAAATCATGGGGATTTGTAGTTAGTAATTCGATTTCTTTGTTGTAGAATGAGTATTTTTCTTCATCTATGTATGCATACCCATAAACTTCTTCTGAATTTATGACCGATTTTGCTGTGTATGCTATTCTTTTGATTCTTTTTTTGTCGGTTTCTATAGATACTACTTTATCAATACCTACAATTTCTCTAAAAGGCTTGTTTTTATCTGACAAATCGTGAACTACTACATCATTATAATTAAATAGCACCGCATAAAAAATATCTTTCTCAAAACCATCTTCTAATTCGTAAGGACATTTTTCTAATTTACCGTTTACAATATAGTTGAAGTGACTATCTCCCGAAAAAAACACTCTAGATAAAGGTTCTTTAACCTTGTTCTGGATTAAAGAGGCAGCAGGATTGGGATTTTGATAGTATTTGACAAAACTTAAAAAGTTAGCATCTTTCAACACTCCTTTTACCCAATTCAAAAATAAATCATCTGTGTAATGATTTCTTAAAGAATAATCATTAAAATACTGAATGTCAAAATCATCTGCTATTTTAGAAGTTGTTAAATAAGAAAGTTGTTTGTATTGTCTTACGGCTTTTGTAAGACTTTCGCTATTTTTTTTCTTTTGAATAAATTCTTTAGACATCGGTTTTTTTACCAAATATGTAACAAATATAGTATAAAATATTAATATTCATAATATTACTTAGTTCCATACAACTGTTAAATCTAATTCTTTTTTTAAATCAAACCAAACTCTCATTTTCATATTATCTAAAAAATCTGGTGAAAAACCTAAATCCGACATCATTTCCCCCTTTGATTTGATGTCTAATTTAGAGAAATCTTGTTTGTTAGGAACTCGTATAATCTGAGCCAGTTCGTCTTTGATTCTTTTTTTGTATTCCCGTCTAAGATTTTCATCTGCAATCCACATTTGATCGTTATTAACTATCTCACGAGCCAAATAATAAAGACATTGCACACTAATATTTCTATAATTAGATGTGTATTTTGGGGTTTTTACTACTCGTCCACCGTTCTTAAAGAACCTTGCGTTTACTTGACCTTTAAGCATTGCCCCGATTCCATCTCCATCAATCATTGTCCTTGTGCCACTTACTCGGTATTCATTCTGCAAATATCTTAAATCTCCTACAATTTCCGCTGACTGTGTAACCTCTCTTGTCACTATTTTGATTACTTTCCATCCTTTCCATACGAATATCACGAAAAGATCACTTCCTTCAAGAGCAATATCTGCTGTAATATACGTTTTTTTCTTTTTGGATTCCTCTTCTATGTGATAATTACTAAATACATTTTCGATACACTCTTGCTCACATAATTGATTCGGATTATCCTCATAATCCCAATTTCCTTTTAATAGTCTTTGGTATGTAGTTGGGTCTTCTGTTGATTTTGCGTATAAACTATCAATATACTCTTGCTCTATAAATGGGTTTTCTGTAACTAAACAATTAAGATAAATCCTTTGAGGTCTTTTTCTGCCATTAAGAAGTAGTATTTTGTTGTCTTCGTACAAACTCCCATCCATGTGTTTGTCGTAAAACTTATTTTTTGCCCAATTTCTTTTTGGATTACACGTTAAAAACAATTTCCTAGAAAGTCCAAACTTGCTGTTGTTGTATCTTCCAATACGTGTACTTAAAACACTAAATGCTTTTTCGTGAATTTCTCCTATTTCTTCTATCCATCCCCCTGTATATTCAAAAGAACCCAAATCCTCAAACATAGGGTCTGCGGGCTTGTACTTTATTTCTATTAAATTAATAACACTCCCATTAGGAAACTCTATAAAGTTTTTTTGCGCATTGAACTTGTAATCTTCAATTCCGTACTCCCTAAAAACCTTGTAGAAAGTTTTCATTACAGATCCTAGTAAGTCTTTTAATTCTTTCCTAGCAACAAACCAGTTCGTATCTGGATATGCAAGCGCACTAAAAGCAAGCCAACAACAACCAGTCCAAGTTTTAGCACCCCCAGCAGCACCCCCGTAAAGAAATTCATTGAACTCTTTGTCGGTGAGTATTTTTAAAGCTTGTTTCTGTTTTTCGTGTTTTGCCTTTTGACCAACATCCCAATCCCCCTCTGAATTATCAGCAATACCTTCTACTATAAAATCAAAATTCCCCTTTCGGAACATTTCTATCTTCATGTTCAAAAGAGAAAGCGAATTTATTTTACTTTGTAATCCCTCTAAATCTCTACTACTTAGTCCTTCAATCATTTACCGATATTTCCTCAATTAAAAGAGCTTCACTCATTACACTTATTACGCTTTTAAGATCATACTCGTCATAATCAAAAATAGAATCTGTTCCTGCTGCACTTTTAAAACAATGCCTAAACTTATCCTGTGAGTATTTATTTTTTTTCTCCCCATGATACCCAATACACACAAAACTACTGTCATCATCAGAGACAACATTGCTTATTGGAAAACAACTTGTTTTTCTAGGACATTCTTGTCTGCAAATCATTATAAATCAAATTCTATTCCTACTATTCATTAATACCTCGTATTCATGGCATCTGCCATATCCCTACCTTTATACTGCACAGCAGTCGATTTTTCCAAAACTCGATCATGAGCATACAAAAACATCAATACCCACCTTGGTAAAATCTCCGCACTCGGCATTGTCGCCCTACGGTAACTACTATATTTCATATCCATCATCTGAGACATCTCCTTTCCAGAAATACCAAACTCCGACAAAATATTCTTATACCTAATCAACTGCAATTTTACGTCCTTGTAATTCGTTTTATCCATTTTTACCATTTTACCTTATTAGCCCAATAAGCAGCACTCATCTTACCCTTAGATATATTCTTGGAATGACGAGCCTTGAAACTAGACCGCTTCTTCTTCATCGCATCCGACTCTCCCTTCTTTGGCTTTCCCGCTGTCTTTGCACCTTGCTGACCAAACCTAATAGTCTTTATCTTACTACCCTCTTTCGCAACTACTATGTGACACTTTGTCTTGTGACTAGGTGTCCTCTTTGGCTTATTGTACCCTGAAACACCAGCTCTTGTTAATCTCGAATCTCTCTTATTAGCCATAATTTATTCCTTTTCTAGTTAAAAATTCTACCATAATTCTCGCTAAGTTAGTAAATTCTTCTAAATTAAGAAATGTAACGTAATCCCCACAAGAATCAACCCTAAAAATAATATCATCTTCCATATTTAAATCAATAGATGAAATAACAAATGAAGGTGATTTATCGTCTCTCGACACAATATTATTCTGTAATGAAAAATGAAAATATCTACTAATCTCATCTTTTTCTTTAGAATTATTATTCTCATTAATACTATTCATGTAATAATCCATAGCATCAGTTACTTGTTGTATCACCTTTTTGCGAACATCGGAATGATTATTACCCATATCTTAAAATTTATAACGTAGCAAATATAATACATTTGTGTCAATAACACAACTACCTACACCGTATGGATACCGAAAAATACCCTTTTTAACACGTTTCAACTCAAAATTAACCAAAAATTAAAACCAAAGTGTCTTATAACTAACTTTTAACCCCTCATTGTGTAGTTTAGGAAACCTTTACCACCGTGCGGATAAAACTGAAAAAAATTTTTACGGGGGGTGGAAGTAGGGGTCTGCACATTTTTTCAGGGGGGGGCATCATTTTACACGGGTCTTTTAGTTGTTTAGTAAGGGGCTGCCGTCTGTTTGGCTCTTGTATATCAGTCAAATAGATAGAATAAGCCTAAATAAAGCGATCAGAGAAGGGAAAAGAAAAAAGCTTAATGTATTAGCTAGCTTGAACATCAATAGTGTTTTTTTGCTGTTCAACTAAGTCGTGCAAAGCTTTTAGAGTGTTGTTATCTAGCTTACTAATATCCACCTTTGTAGTCTTTTGCCTATTGTGAGCCTCAAATAATCCTATGTACTTAGATAGATCACGTAGAGCTATCTGGCTGTCTTTCATTTTAATACGTGTCTTTTTAGTAGTAACGGTTTCGCCTTTCCTGTTTACTACTGTGGTTTCTATTGTCTCGGCTTGTGATAGTTGTCTGGTATATTCATGGGGCATCTTTGCTATTTCTTCCTCTGACTTACCTAAAAACGGCGCAATGCTAGAGAAGGCTACATTCATTAACTCGCTTACAATCATCTCGGGCACAACGTTACAGTTATCTCTAAGCTCTAACTGCTTGATAGATATGTAGTTGGCTACTTCTGGGCGTTTGGATAGTGTTGCAAATATTGGTCTCGCTGTTTGTCTTAGTTTAACGTGAGGCAATACCGCCATAACCGCCTCAACCTTCTTAAATCCGTTAGCGAAATACTCGTCTATGATCTCCTGATGTTTTGGCTCTATATTAGGCACTTCTACTGGTACACCTTTAACACTAACAACTTTAGTAATTGGTTTTTTTTGTGTGGATTTTTTCGCCATTTTCAACAATTTAAAGGGATTGTACTGTTTTTTTTGTCAGAAAGTTGTATATTTATCCATGTACAATAGTACATTTTATATTTGTTTAATTAGTAGTTAATGAATGAGAGGGTTTTTGATAGCCCTCTTTTTTTTGTTTTTGTTCTCTGTTATGTTTCTCTTTTCTTCTTTGTTCTTTTCTTGTTGGAGGGTTTTACGCTTTTCAAGGGGCTAGATTTGGTTTTCTTACTTTTGTGATACTTCATATCGTTTACGTGTTTAAAATGTTCTTTAATAGCCTTGTATGGCTTTTTATTGGTGCTAATTTAGTAAATTATTTTGTTATTGTTGTATCTTATAATTCGGGTATTGAATGGAATTACTTTATATTTTAACACTTTTTAACATTTCTTTAACATTTTAGCACGTATAAAGGTTGTATATTTGATACATAAAT
>WLWH01001470.1_pt1 | contig 15410 bp, 25 predicted proteins | sample 6712741 | NCBI WGS metagenome assembly WLWH01 (sample SAMN12718694, study PRJNA515312) | sponge metagenome | isolation source: marine sponge | host: Mycale hentscheli | place: New Zealand: South Island, Marlborough, Capsize Point | collected 2003-05-01 | reverse complement strand
CTATATACTGTATAGTGAGATTTTTGGGCAAAAAAGTTTTCAAAAATAAAAAAAAGGTCGCGCGCGTCGAGTAGCAGAGTGTGCCAAGTGTGCCACCGTAAATTTTTGTCGTGGCACAGCTATAACCCTTGGTATTCCTCACTAATAAGCCAAAAACAGGGGTGTGCCAAGTGTGCCAGAGGTTTTTTCTTATCACAAAAAAAAATAATAGGGGCAAATATTCTACTATACGTGGCACAGCTACCTATCTTTTAGCCCCATTTTCGTCACAAATGAAATACTAGACGCATTTGTGCCATAATTGATGATTTTCTTTACTCCTGGCCCCTGTAATTCAAGATCCGCGTACGGTTTCCATTGCTTACGTATCAGATTTAGCTCTAAAATCAGATTCGACCATTGTTTGGGACTTATGTTTGTCCCGACTATAGTTACCTTTTTCATAATCTATGCACAGTTTACCATCTAAATGGTCCATCTCGTGCTGGATGCACCTTGCTTCTAGATCGTAAAATGTTTTCTTCTGCTCCTCTCCTTTTTCGTTTTGATACTTTAGAACGATTCTAATGTGTCTACGCACATCACCTTGTTTTCCTGGAGCTGATAAACAACCCTCATTATCACGTAATGTTTCATCAGATTTCTCTAAAATTTCTGGGTTAATAAATACTTTTTCATTAGTTTGACTGCGTGAACAGTCCATAACAAACATACGCAGCTGATATCCTACCTGTATCGCAGCTAAACCTATGCCGTGGTGCTGATACATAGCCTTATACATCCATTTAATAAGTCTTTCAGTCTTCTCATCTAATGGAAAAGGCACAGTATTACTCTTTGATCTTAAAAATACGTCAGGATACTTGACCAATTCTATATACATAAGTGCCCCGCAGTCTCCCGTGAGGCACTCAATGGGCCCTTATCCATTATGGATTCTATCATAGTCTAAAAGTTGTAGATTGAAGTTGTGTTGTGGCTCTATCTTTTTTTAACACCACACGCCAGGCAGCAGAGCTATTCTGCTTACCAATTAATGTACTTTCTTGCAATTCTATTTTACCAATTTCATTAAGACCACCTTGATCGTTTTCCATATAAATAAAACAATCTGATACTGCAGTACCTTTGTTTCCGTTAGTGAACTTGTCTAGTATCTGCTGAAGATCTCTCATTCGAAGACTCATCTAGTTTCCTTCCTATTACTTTAATTAATTCATACCACTTACGACCCCACATCTCTCTTATTTCTCCAGATGTATTCCAATATGCTTTAGCTATATTATCCAGTCGTTTTTGATCTATTTTTATAATACTCATCTACCCTCCTTAAAAAGTTATGCATACTTTGTTTAAACTCTTCGCCCTCAATAACAAACTGTTGATAGTAATTATCTTTTGTACACATCATCACAACACCTTTTGTAATTTGTGTATTGAATAAAATATTATGAGCCATAGCATATGCTGCTAGCTGAAGCTTATAGTCTCCTATCCATTCTGGTCTTTTAGGTTTGTTACTTTGTTTGAAGTCTATGATTGCATCCTCACCTTTGTGTATGCCTACTAAATCTGTTTGCCCTGCGTACAGACCTGGGTAGTACAATGTGCATTCTGTACCATAATATTCTGTAACATCAGATAATCCATTTTGTATAATTTGTATTGCCATATTGTGAGCTTGTTTACCTACATTGGTTTGATCTACATAGCCCTCTTCCAATACATACTTTTCAAGGATCTTGTGCATCGCCGTTCCACGCACCGCGGCCTCCGATTTAATCTTCTCTGCAGCTTCTTCCCCGATCCGCGCTGCCCAGTCCGCTAGTGATTTCTTTTTCTCCTCGGGTTGTGTAGCGTCTAAAATGGTAGTCACCGATGGTAACTTCTCCGTGTCAAACACGTAGTGTCGTTTACCTTCTATCTTTTCTCGTTGAGTCTTGGGGTATCTATAACTATTATTTTTTTTCATATAAGTTTCTTTCCATCTTTCAAAGTTAAGTCACCAATCATCTTCGGTATCATAGTATTATTACCAAAGTGAGTATTATCCGGCAACATCTTCTCATACCAAGTAGGCTCCGGTAATTTTTTTAAATTCCAGGCCCAATAAGAATTATCATTAAACCTACACACATACCCAGGTATCTTATTTAAAATTTTACCCTGGTTCACTAAAAAATCGTATTTCTTTTTTTCAATTAAAGATCCATTAAAGTCGTGTGGTCCATATCGTTCTCTATTCTTTAACTCTTGTATGTAATTAGTATTTTCTATATCCATCGAACTATACTCTTCGTGTATCTTACGACAAGGGTCATCAAAAAAAATTTTCGTATTTAACTCTTCAATCATTCTTTGTTGTGTATTTCTCCAACTCATAATTGTAATTAAGGGCCCGAAGGCCCTTTAATTAATGTACTCTATGCTCCTCTTTATTTTCATATTCTTTATCTTCAAAGAATCTAGATAATCTAATTTTTTTATCAGATGATAGACCTGTATTAAAGATAGCTTGAAATTGTGAGATATAATCTTCAGTTGAGATTGCTCCTAACAATTTAGCGCCTTTAGATTTCATAGCAGCTTTAAACCTAGCAAAGTCCCATTTTGGACACTTGTCAGCTACAAGATAAGCTCTAATAAAACCTCTCTTCAAAGTTTTAGAGTTATCTAATACATTGTTAATGTATTGCATCTCGTGTGCTATTCTATCAAAAGCAATCAAACCATTAGCAGGTATTTTAAATCTACCTTCTTTAAAATCATCCATCGTGTGTGATTTTAAACTGACTTGATTATTAAATATGGCTACCGCTTCTTGTATAGGCATATCATATTGTTTTACTTTTGACTTTAAGATCATATAATCTTTTCTCTGATACGTGCAGAAAAAATTTAAATAATCATTATAGTTCCAACCAGATCGATTAGAGTTTAACAATGCCATATCGAATGCATCATTAGAATCTAATACAATGTAGTAGATTTCCAAACCTAGATCTTTTCTAGCTTGGAATGTGTGATGACCGTCTCTTATATCCATATTTTTGGTTACAAGAATTGGTAACTTTAAGTCTTTAGCAGCGATAGCTTTTTTAATTTTACTAACGTGTGCCTCACTTATAGGTCTGTTACCTTTTGTTTTTTTAAACTGACTATAGTTTTTAGTTACAAAACAATTAGTCATTTTTTTCTTATTCATATATTTTACCTCTTCTATATATGTTGCATCGAACTAATAACACGCGTCGATGTTTTACGTGATCCATTATATTTAACGAATTCATTCTAAACTCATCATCCTTTTATAATCTTCAAGGTTTACTACCTTGTCTTCCATTATCTTATCATTACAATAATGTTCTATAACTTGTTGTATCTTGGGTAGCTTTGTATGTGACCAGGGCCATATCAAACAACACACTTGAAATGCATCTCTGAATGTACAACGCCATCTATATTGTTTTAAGTATGGAGTACCATCAACCCGTTTACCCTTACGCGGCTTGTCAGTAAGTGTGCCTACCCCTAAAGTTTCGTGCAGCCATACTAATACACTGCGGTCAGTCATTGCAATCTCCATACTTAATCTTAAACTATTGGACCACCTGTACCCAGGTTTACCTTTGTGTTTCTTTTTCTTTTCCGGTCCGCGCTTAAAGTGTATTGAACCTTCACCATCAAACAACCCTGCGATGTAAGCTCTGTCTGTTTCCGGAATCATTTTTTGTCCTTATATAAAACTTCTGTTTTGTCATTGTAACCATCATAATAATAACCAACGACTTCTTTTTTACGATCGTATTTTTTTTTATTTGGTATTTTTTTTGATTTGAATTTTGGTGTTCGCAGTTGTTGGGCTACAGGATTGCGTTTCACTGCAGCCTCGCACTGTGAGTCATTGCCTCTAACTCTTCTAACGTAGGCTCTTCCATCGGCAGCTCACCCTCCGATTTACATTTGTCACATTGTATGATCATATCATACACTTTGTTATAACCGTTACCCTTACACTCTGGGCAAATATATTTATGATTAGCTACTTTTACTTTTGCCATTTGATTTACCACCTTTATTATCTAAAAAAAATCTAATAAGTCTACCTATCATTTTAGAGCGTGTCCTATTAGTTTTTGTTGCAAGTACACCTAATTGTTCCCAGTCTTCTTTGGGTACAGATAGTGATTTGTATTTAGCTGGATCAGCCATTTGTTTCCTTTCTTGTTTTGATTATTCTCACATATGGGAATTTATCCTAAAATAAATAATTTGCAAGTATTATTTTTTTAAGGTAATAAGAAAGTCTCTTCTCACACCTTTTGTTTGTTCGTCCCTTTCTTGGGACGGGCAGACAAGTTTTTTTATTTTAAGGGTTGACAATTATAACAGAATATCCTATATATTTCCCATACTCAATTAATCAAAATTGCAATTTGATTAACCTTTGTGGCAGAACAACGCTTAAGCGGGTGTAATGCACAGGACCGGAGGGTTAGGGCCTACTGGCTCAAGACACCGGAAGTGGTTGTGAGTACCGACCAATCTCTAATTATTAGAACTTGGACGCTTCGGGAAAGCTTGTAGGTGACCTACCAAGGTAGTCCTACCAAAGAGAGTTTAAAATGGTTCTAAATTACCTGTTTTTTCTCACAAGTAAATCTAGTATGAGCTCCATAAGTATTAACAAATTCTCTGGTTAATGTTCCCATAATATCATTAGAGTAAATATACCCGTATCGCGTGCATTCAAAAACATCTGGAAATTCTTCTACGGGAGTTGGAATAACTTTACATTCATTGCCTGGTGTAGTGCTACACATCAACATAACAAGAACAACTTTAATCACCGCCCCTGGCCCTTGTAGCGTGTCAATTTTTTTTGTAATTTCTTTTTCTTATTTAATGATTTTGTGTGGATTCCCCTACGCTTCTTGGGTTTATCTCTTGGTACGAAATGTGTAAATTTTTGTTTGGCCATTACTCTTCATCTAACCATTCTTTAACAAAAGGTTTTGCATTTTTAGGTGTAGTTATAACTGGTAGATAAGTTATCTTACCATTGACGTGTTGCTCTAAATCTGTACCACAACTCATACATCTAAAAAATATTACATCAATATTTACCAACATAGTAAACTGATCACACGTTGGACATTTACCATTAACGACTTCTGTTTTAATTGTAAATTTATCTTTTGCCATTACTCAAGTATTAACTTTTTTATAGATAAAGATCCATCAATATTTGTTTCAAGTTCTGCTTTAGATTTTATGCATTGATATTTTATGTGCGATTTAGATTCACGTTTCGCGACACGCTTGCCTTTGAGACAATCTGACATTGTCGGCTGGATACGTGCTTCCTTAATCTCTCCGTGTACAATCATAAGTAAAGCTACGATTAACTCTGTCATAGTGTTTTACCTTTGTTGATGCCTTGTTTTATTACGTATTTTTGTGTACCATTCTTGCCGGTTTCTACTTCTTTTTTTAAATCTTTATGTAGGCGCTGTCTTGTAACAGTTCTTTTCATCTCTGCGATGTAATCAAATATTTTTCTAGTAACTCTTTCCATTTTCTCGTACCTTATCTTTCAATCCTTCAATATCTTCCAATGCTTTATCTAACTGTTCTCTTAAAAATTCTATGTTGACTTTGTTAGTCATATTCATCTCTTGAGTCTCTTCCATTTTTTCAACAGTCTTATATAAATCTTCAATTAAAAAATGTTGCTCCTGATCGGTAGGTACCTGTTCAGATTTTTTAAGTAAATCATTTTCAAACAACTCACGTGATGTCTCTAACGATACCAACCTCGCAGTCAGCTCTGTATATCCAAGCACACCCATTCCAACTAAAATTATAAGGCTAGCTACCGTTTTCATCGGCATCTGTACAGCTGCAGACTCCGATATGTTTAATGGTTTATTTGACATTTTTTTTCTTTTTCTTTTTTTTAGTTTCAAATATCCTATCTAAAGGTGCTACTAAATTATCTAAAAAGATACAAAATTTTATAATATATTTATCAATCATTTTTTGGTCCTATAAACTTGTCACCCATAAGTTTGATATCAGGGTTTTCTTTTTTGTAATCATTTTTAATTGAGTCCCAATAGCTTCCATTAGGTTTAATAATCTTATCATCGGGAATGATTATACCAGAACATTTAGAAACTAACAATTTGAAGTTAGGATTGTTTCTTAAAGTGGGGTTTTTATTAACTTTTCCACACATTTTCATTAACTCTAACTGCTGTTTGAGTTCCATATTTTCTTGTTGTACGGCTTTAAATTCATTAGTACAGGCTGAACCTAAATAGTGTCTCCAAGTTAAACGTAAAGATCTATCATCAGAAGGATTAGTATAATTATTATCGGGGTTAAAATGCCTATGACGGTATTCTGAATCTCTTTGTTCGACCGATAAGCTAATATCACCAGTGCTACAAGTATTAGTACCATTATTAAGATACTCATTTCTACTGTGTGCAGGTTTTATAAAACATAACAACACAAATAAAACAACCAACACCCCTGTAAAATAATAATTCATCCTGGCTATCTCCATAGGTCACCTTAATAATTTATTTCTCTGTTAAGATCTTTAATATCATAACTGTGTTCTCTAACTTGATCAGCTAATTGTCTATATAAATTCTCTGCCATCTGCCATGTTGCTTCAGCAGAAGATAGTCTTGTATTAATATCTGTAATATTTTTTTCGGCTACTTCTAAATCTCTTTGTAGATTTGTAATAGCTAGTTGATTAGAATTAATAGTGTCTGTAAGATTAACAATATAACGTACCCCTGTGAACGTCCCAACTAATACGGAAGCTACCACAGGTACCATTACTATATTTTTCTTTAACAGATCTACTAAATTCATAAGGCATTTTTATTTTTTAGAAGTATTTTATATTATTTGTCTTCTATTTTATAGAACATTTTGTCAGTATCCTCTGTAATCCAGCCTTGATTCTCAACATTCCACTCCGTAGTTTGTACCTTATAGTCAGGTATGTCGTCTCTAGTGGTAAAATTACTAATATTCCAAAGGATACGATTGTTAGGCTGAATAGCAAAATTCCCGTTATCAAGAGCAAGAACATGTCCACACTTATGCTCATGAGGAATCTCACTGTGTTCAGTATCCAGAATATTGGTTTCAGGATGACACCAATCAATAGTGAATAGATATTCTCCAAAGTATTCTTTTTTATCTTTTCCGAAATATTTACCGCGTTGTGATGTTAGATAACCAAAATGATGCACACTAGGATAATAACTAAAGCTATTCCACAGCTGAAGGGTGTCCACTTGCATATCTGGCACCTTGGTTCTGTCAAAGTCTTTTTGAAAAAACGCTGATATAGGCAATCTAAAAAAGACCGCACCGTTCGGTAACATAATATGAAATAATGTTGCAGCTCCTGCCATAGATGTGAGCCCGAAGACAACACAGTCTTCACTTTCGCCGTAATGTTTTTTAAAGTCATAAAGATACTCCTTCCTTACTTGACAATAAATTGGTGGGATATCTGCATTCAATAAAGCCATTACTTAATATCGCCCCAATTTTTTCCTTGTTCATAATCCACTTTGTTTGGAACTTTTAAATCTACTGCTGATTCCATTATGCTAATTATGTCTTCAGCTTTTTCTGGAGATTCAACAGAGATATCCACTTCATCGTGAATTTGTATGTGTGGTATTATACCATTTTCATACAACGCTACCATACTTTTTTTAGTCATATCCGCAGCACTTCCTTGTATTAATTTGTTTAATGCTTTGTATGTAAACGCACGTTTAAGTGGTTCATCATATTCTTTTCTAGCTTGTTCTAACGGTAAAGGTTTAAATATACCAAACTGTGTAGGCTGCCATAGATCAAAATGACACGCTCTACCTAGTAAAGTTCTAATCTTACCACGATCATTTGCTTTACGCGATACGTTATCCATTAGTTGTTTAACAAATGGTGCCTTTGCATGGTATTGTTTAATTAGTTTTTCAGCAGAATCTTTCATCAAACCTAACTCTGCCATTAATTTATTTTTACCCATACCATACATTAATCCTAAATTAATTGTTTTGGCTTGTTTACGTTCGATACCTGCCATGTCTGCAACAACCTGGTGAAAGTCTGCATCACCTGCATTATATGCTTCTACAATTTCATCTACACCAGATAAGTTTTGTAGCTTTGCATAGTGTACTAAAATTCTAGGTTCTTGTTGTGAGTAGTCAAATGATCCCCAGGTAGTTTTTTCTTCTGGAATAAATATAGATCTAATCATCGGTCCAAGCTCCGGATGCCTCGCTGGAATTTGCTGTAAGTTAGGATTACTCATAGAGAATCTACCAGTAACAGTCCCACCTGCATCTGATCGTATTTGATTGATGTCTGCGTGTATTCTACCATCAACTGCGTGTTTAGTTATTGAGTCTATAAAAGTTGTATGCGCTTTGTTTATCTCTCTTGCATCTGCAATTAGTTTTGGTAATTCGTGTGGATGGTTTTGTAAAAAGTTTTTTGTAAAACTTGGCTCTTTACTTTTCTCTGTCCTGTCATACGGAAGTTTTAATTTATCAAACGCTTTTGCGATACTTCGAGCTGCGTGTATTTCTACGTCAACTCCTGTTAAACTTTTGATTTTACTAACGATTTTAGATTCACGTTGCATAAGATTTTTTTTGATATTAGCTGCTTTGTCTAAATCAACTCTTACACCTTTGAATCTCATATCAACTAAACAAGGAAATAGTTTTGTCTCCAAGTTAAATACATCCCATAACTCTTGTTGATATAATTCTGTCTCTAATCTTTTCCAAAGTTTAAGTGTAGACTCTGCATCTCGTTCCGCATACTGTCCAACAAAAAGCGCAGGCAATCTCCACATATCTTTTTTAGGATCAAGTCCATATTCTTTTGCTGCTGCATTAAGAATACTTTCATCCTTACCCATACCTATATAAAATCTTGCTAGTGTATTTAATTGATAAGACAATCTGTTCTCATCAATCAAAGACGCTGCTATCATCGTGTCAACAATCTTACCCTTGACTATAACTCCTGCTGATCTTAACCAACAGATATCATACATTGCATTGTGAAATATAAAGGTAGTATCTACCTGGCTACAAATATCTTTAAGCCAAGTTAAAACAAGATTTTTGTCCATATTACCACCAGACTCGTGGTTGATAGGGAAATACCCTGACCAGCCCTCTACGGCCACCGCAACGCCAGCAATGTGGCCTTTTCCAGTGACATTACCAGAGCCTAGCTCTTTTAAATGTGGATCATTAGTCTCTAAATCGATTGCTATTTCTTTATGTCCTCGAAGATCTTTTAGTTCTTCAGGCATTACCCATTCCGTTTCTGGTGTAAACAACGGGATCTGGGTACTTCTCATTCGTAATCCCTTTCAAGAACCATCTCTAAATAGTGTATAGCTTTTCTCACGTCCTCTTCTTTTCCCTTCGATTGATGTCTACAGATATATTTTATAGCGTTCCCTTCTGCAAAAAGCAACTTGTTTTCGTTAATGAATTCAGCAGGTTGAATCTTCATATTTCGGTAGTGTTTCCCGCCTACCTGCTTGTCTAAAGAATCGTATGTAGCTTTCTTAAATATTTCTTTGTTGGTCATAGTATATAAGCTCGATCAAAATCTCTTGGGTCCAAGACGTGCAATTCACGCTTCGCTCTCGTCGCTCCGGTATAAAATAATCTATGTAATTCATCCGGGTCATAACTAAATGTTTCAAGTGCTGCGTTCGTTATGTCTTGCATCAATAAAACTTTGTCAGCTTCTCCTCCTTTCGCTCCGTGTATAGTTGACATTGTTATACGAGGATTTCTATTTAACGTTTCACCATTCGCCCTCATATTACGAATGTAATTCTCTGTGATAGGATCAAGTCCCTCAAAAGATTCATACCAAACTGTTGTTACTAATAAGCCGTGATCTTTCTGACACTCTGCTAATGTATATTTATTATCTGCGTGCAGTGTTTTACCTTTTCTAAATCCTTCTAATACATTTGCTCCAAGGTATTCATATATATTTTTTATCTCCAGGTGATTAAGTAATGCACCATTACGCCAAGACTCCCAGTTGTTTAATGCTAATAATAGTTTTAAAGATATAGAGTTACGTCCTTTGTATTGATAGTACCAACCTCGCAGCTCACATACTTCTTTGACTTGATCTAGAAAATGATTTGCAGAAGATAATACTAACCAGTTACCCTCACTCATATCTACTTGTGTAATATCAGAATATCTTTTTAAGATTCCTTCTTCCTCTCTAGGTTTATAATCTTTATCAAATCTATTTTGTACTTGATTAATTATTTTTTGAGACAGCTCGTGTATAGGTCCACCAGGAATCCTGTAAGATTGATCTAGTGTTTGTATATCATCCACCTCTTCTTTGAGTGCTATGAAGTGATCCACATCTGCACCGGCCCATTTAAATATAGCCTGGTCATCATCACCTGCAATGTAAGTCTTGCCTGCTCTTGCCCAAATCTTTCTTACCATTTCCCACTGTAGTAATGATAAGTCTTGAGCTTCATCTATAAATAATACTTCAAACTTATTGGTAGTTTCTTTCAATAAAAAGTCTTCAATTAAATCATTAAAGTCTTTGAGTCCTTTTTCTTTTTTAAATCTTTTTAATTCTTCTGCTAATAAAAATAATGTGTTTCGTTCTATGTCTAGTATATTTTTTCTAGAATCATAATAGTCTAGAAGATCCATTCGCTTGACAGCTGCTGTATTTATGATTGTAAGATACTCGTTATCACAATTAAATGTACCATCACCATCAGAAAACTTTGCAACCTTAATTGGAATACCACATTTTTCTCCAAACTCTTTGTAGTCTTCACTACCCATCATCTTCTCTCTAGTCATACCTAGTTGATTGAATGCGTAAGAATGTAAAGTTCTAAAGAAAGTTAGATCATTATCTATGTCCAGGTTAAATTTTTCCGCAGCTCTGTTTGCTGCTTCGGTTGCAGCCTTTTTGGTAAAAGAAAAATACCCTATTTGCTTTGGTCTTATACCGTCTTGTATAAACTCATCGACCAGATTCAATAGTGTTGTTGTCTTCCCGGTTCCTGGTGGTCCTAGTATTATTGTTTTCATATTTTTTTATTTTTCTTGTTAATAATCTGTTTTTCATTTTAAGATATTCGTTTTCTTTTTGTAGTTTTTCTAACTTTAAACGAAACCTTAAGTGCCAATTAACCCCAACATCCTTATCAAACATTAAAAGTTTTCTACTTGATATGGTGTTTTAGAAACAGACGCTTCTGTTTGTTTCATTGTTTTTATTTTAACTAGTCTTGGTTGTTGTTTTTTGATTCGTACTCTCTCCTCTCCTGTAAAGTTATCTAGTCGTTTTAATAAGTTACCTGTTTTAGTTTTGTCCATCTCCCAATGATTTCGTTTACAAAAATTATAAAAGTCTTCCATTCTAAAATACGTAAACTCTCCATCTGTGTATGGTAGTTTATTAAATATATCGTCTATGGTTCTTGCTGATTGTCTATTGGTTGTCCAGTCTTGCAAGAGTCCAGTAAGTTCATTGACCGGATCTAAAGACTCTAGAGGTTCTACCTCTTGTAAGTCCTGCATCATTGGTTTTAAAAAATGTTGTTTCCAATCTTTTGGTTTTGGTATGGGTACAATTAAATTAGCCTGATCCAAGCACGCTAATGCAAATAAATTTGGGCTGTATAATTGTTCTGATTTTAATTCTATTCTTTTTTTATCTACACTTAAAAACCACTGTGGTGGATTAGATGAATACTTTGTAAGACTTCCAAGTACAGGCATTTCTTCTTCACCAAATCCTACACCAAATCTTTTTGTTCTACATAAACCTGACTGACATACTGCATTGATAGGTGCATCTTTACATCTATACTTGTCATAACCTTTTCTGTTTACTGATTTAATTAACTGTTGAACTTCATTATTACTTAATGGCGGGTCCATAAATTTCATATTAGCTTTTACAATTTCGTCTTCCCAACTATCTGGATGTGATTGTTTATAATAAACTGCTACATTAAATAGTGCATTGTTTCTGGAACCCTCACCAAAACCTGTTGATGCTAATTTGTTTAAGCAAGGGGGTCCTCCAGGAAATGCTTCTTCTATTTTTTTCTCTTCTGTTTTGATTGCTTCGACTTCTTCTTTACTCCGAGCGTAAACATCATAGAGCTTATAAAATTCCTCAAGTGTACAACCGGCGCCATTATCGTTGATAGCATAACGTAGTCCTTTCATTTCATTGTAGTAGGGTAGATTTAAAAAGTTACCTGTGTCCCCACGTTCAACAAGTATCTCTGTTTGTTTTGGAAATATTTCTGAACCTTCATAACCAAGTATGATGGCCATCTCTCTTAATTTTGATTGCATCAATGATGCAGGAATGTTTTCTCGTGTGAATAAAAATACGTGTGCGCCGCCTGATTTACTACGGCAAACTATTAATGGGAGTTTATGATTCCTAATACTTTTAATGAGGCTAGTGTGATCAAAGTTATATTCGTCAATATCAATGCACCCCCACCTACAATCATTATTTTCTGTGATAGGGATAATCCCAAGGGCTGCTCCTTCTCCTTTGAGATGATTGTCCCAGTGTTCGTCGGTGACGGAACCACGTACAATAAAAGCTTTTCCTTTTTGTTTTCCGTTCTCTCCTCGCTCACCGGGTTGGTATTGTCCATAAGCGATTTCTAATCCTAAAAATATTGATTTGAATTTACTCATTACCACTTCTTCTTTCTTTGTAAAGGGGGATCTCACAATCCCCCTATATTATTTAGTAAGGAGTTGAATCCTTCGCCTTCTCTTCTACATCAGCTTTTGTTTGAACGGTCCCTTTAGATACATTTCCAGAGAAGTCTTTTGCACTTAAGTACAAAGCCTTATCTTCTTGTCCTAAAATTCTGTCCTGCGTTACAACCCAGCCATACCAAGAACCTTTGTCGTTCTTTTGTAGTGTTGATGCTAGATTATAAACAACTCCGTGCATAGGAGGTATAGCAAATCCCCCTTTACCATCAGCAATTTGTATGGTTTTCATCATAGAATTCCATTTTTTGCTAACGTTTAATTGAGTTGATTTCATTGTGATCAAAGCAGGTGTATAACCACCACCCTTTGTCTCAATCATTACATAGTAAGATGCTGTCTCTTCAAGATAATTACCATTTGGCAATCTAATCTTTGAGCCATCTCTCTTACCTGTTGCGATTACCGGACTGTTCGGTAGGTGAACTGCGACTGGAGCACCTGGTCCGTCCCCTCTATCCGACCATTCTGGATAATCTTTTTTGTAGTAACAAGGAATAACCTTGATACCTTTTTTACCATCGTATAACTCGCTGGTAACAGTATTATAGATATTGCCTGGTTTGGCACCGTCTATATACTTTGCATCACCATCAGTTACCTGCGGTGATAGTTGTCCCAAGATTCTGACAAATGGTAACGCCATATCTTCTTGCGTCATATTCTCAAAACCTTTAGCTGCATCATCACCAAACAAGGCAAGTGATCCAGAGTCTTTTTTCATTACTTCATTACTCATTATTGTTTCTCCATTATTTCCGGGTTATTTTAGTTTTGTCTTTAATCCAAGTATTAAAAACATCAGAGGGCATATCAAGACCGGCCTCGATACGCTCTCTGAATAGAGCAGTTAATGTCATCCAAGCTACATCAGATTTCTGTTGTGGCTCATATCCATTCTCTGCTGCAAGGTCCAACAATTGTTTCGCCTTGTCATCTTCTCCTTTACCAAAAGTTACAAAGACATTGTTTTTAATAATGTCCCCTAACTTCTCGTTCCGAAGCCATTGATAGGCTGCTTCTCTCTTCACTTCATCTTTTGGAAGAGTGCACCTAAATTCTTTTTTGACAGCAACTTTAGATCCATCAGCTAATTTAATTTCTGATAGTCCTTGTTCTGCCAGTAATTCTGGAATCACACGAGAACTGATATCATCAGCCTCTGCTTTTTTATCTTTGAGTTGCTCTTCTAAATTTGCAATCTCATCTTCTTTTTGTTTTAACTTAACACATTGATCAGCAACAGTTGTTACCTCAACATTATCTAAAAGATCTTTTGAATCTTCTAACATCATATTTCTCACATCTTCACTCATAGTTATCCTTTCTGATACATATCTACTTCTAGTGGATAGTATCTATATTCACGTTTATCCCACTTCAACATATTGAACTGACCTGCAGTTACTTCACTTACTATTGCAGTAGAGATACCAATTATTACAGGATCTCCTACAGCAAGTAAATAGTCTTCCTTGCGAAAGTCTTGTAAATTCTTTTTCATCTTCTGCGTGTATGGTGCAGTAGAAAAAATTGCTTGGTCCCTATTGGGTAAGCAGATTACAAGGTAACCAAAATCAGACGCACTTAATATATTTATATTAGGTGGTGGTTGTTGAATCACATAAACAAATTTTTCTTTAGGATTAGCTTTATAAAATTCTAAAAAACTAGCTAAAGAATCTGGTTTATATAATTCAAATATTTTATTTTTCATTTCTTATTTCTTTTACTTGACAGACTTCATACAGTAATTTATATAATTGTCAACTAGAAAGAAGAAAAAAATGATAAATTATAAATTTAAAACTAAACCATACGCACATCAATTATCTGCGTTGGAAAAGTCTTGGGACAAAGAAGAGTACGCATATTTTATGGAGATGGGTACAGGTAAATCAAAAGTGTTAGTTGATAATATGGCTATGCTTTATGATACAGGTAAAATAAATGGCGCATTAATTATAGCACCAAAAGGTGTTTATAGAAACTGGTATTCAGGTGAAATACCAAATCATTTAGCTAGCCACATAGATCATAAAACGATACTATGGACTGCGACTACATCTAAAACAAAGGATAAAGAGTATCAGCAATTATTTAAACCAGACCTAGACCTTCACATCCTTGTAATGAATGTAGAAGCATTCTCGACAAAAAAAGGCCTTGAATTTGCCACAAGGTTTTTACGATGTCATAATACTTTGATGACTGTAGATGAGTCTACTACAATTAAAACTCCTACAGCTAAAAGAACTAAATCAATTTTATTGTTAGGTAAGTTAGCAAAGTACAAAAGAATTCTTACCGGATCTCCTGTAACTAAATCACCATTAGATTTGTACACACAGTGTGAATTTTTAAATGAAGAGTTACTTGGTTTTACTTCTTACTACACATTTAGAAATAGATATGCAGTTATGAAGAATGCAAACTTTGGTGGTCGTAGAGTACAATTAGTTGGTGGTTATCAAAGACTCGATGAATTATCTAGACTACTTAAACCTTTTTCAGACAGAG
>WLWH01001469.1_pt1 | contig 15413 bp, 24 predicted proteins | sample 6712741 | NCBI WGS metagenome assembly WLWH01 (sample SAMN12718694, study PRJNA515312) | sponge metagenome | isolation source: marine sponge | host: Mycale hentscheli | place: New Zealand: South Island, Marlborough, Capsize Point | collected 2003-05-01 | reverse complement strand
TTCTGCAAAATCTCTTTGTTTTTGTACTAAAAAATCAACCTCATCTTTTGTTGCACTTTCAGAATTTTCTGATGTGTGTTTATAAACTCCACCATTCTTTACTTGATATGCTGCAAATGGTAAATAATCTACCATAGCATAATGAATCAACATAGGTTGTATAAAATCTGAAACTAAAGATAAATAATTACCAGTTAAACTATCTGCAATAATATCTGCTGATATTTTATCATACAACTTACTTCCTAAATAGTTTTGTATGTGTATCTCTTGTGCAATCTTAATAAATTGTATGAATTTGTCTGTATCAACGTTTCCATCAACAATACTATTCTTTACTAAATCTGTTCTACTTATAAATAATGCAGTTGCCATCTATTATCTCTTTTTATTTACAAATCCGTTATTTGGCATATCCGTTGGTCTTTTAGCAACTTCTTTTGCGTTTACTTCTGGTTTAAATCCTTCTTTTTTAGCCTTGTTTACACTTACTTCAGCATTTGGATTACCTACATCTGCTTTTGTTTTAGCACTTTTTGCTCTGTATGTTTTTCTCATCCAAAAATGGTGGCAATCTCCCCCACCTTTATACAACCAAATATCGTATGTATCAGCTCCGTTTAAACCCCACCCAGAGTTAACTGGCATTGTACTCATTCTATCAATATCTTCTTTTCTGTATATCTTAGCAGCATTTACCATTTTCTTGCAAAAATCTCTGCTATTAGCACTATAACTTAATGGTGCATATTGATATCTTACTTTAAATTGTACTCCTTCTTCATTCTCTCCATCTTGACTACTCTTTGCATTTGGTCTAGCAGTTCCAGTAGTAACAAAATTGTACATCTTTGACAATGTAGATAGTTTAGGATTGTTTAACTTATTTAGTTCTTCATTTAATTCATCTTCTTTATCATAATCAACTTTTCTTTCATCAATCAATTCCCAATTCTCTAAATCTTCATCTTCTCCTAATTTTTCTAAATCAGAAAACACCTTTGACATTTTCACACCAGTTTCTTCTTCTCTTGTTTCTTCGTCTCTTACATTATCTAAGTCAATAAATTGTAATGGTTGTAACGTCTTAAAGTATAGGTTTAAACTAATATTATTAAAAGCAAGGATTTTATCAAACGCATCAATTAAAAGTTCTTGAAATGGCACTATAACTGTATTGTGCATTAATATAGATGCAGTTTCTAATTCTTCTGCATTGTTACCAAATCCAGTTGAATCTTTTATACCTAATAACATAGGAGATACAATTCTATGTGATATCATTATCTTCTTTTGTGATTCTTCTGATAAAAATTGATATTGATTATGCGCATCACTTAATTGTACCGGTGTTATATCTGCTGCTGATTCTTTATCATCGTTAAAAGCAAGTATAAATTTACCAGCATTACTACTTCCACTAAACTTAGCCTTTATTTTATTTTCAACTAATGTTTGTTTTTCTTCGGGTGGTACTCCATTATTAAAATTAATTAACATTGATGGCGCAAGTCCGTTCATTATATTGTTTAAATGATAGTTAGATACTTCTTCTTCTAACTCTGCATATTGTAAACCACCTTGATAGTCTGGTGTACTATAATAATACATACCAGCTTCATAAGGCTTAACATATAAAATTTCAATTGGTTGTGGTGTGTTAGATATACCAAAGGCTGGTATTCTTAAAGGTTTCTCAGATGGCTTTATATTAACCCAATCTGGATGATAATAATATGCTTGTACTTGTTTATCTTCTGTTCCACATTTCTCTGCTCTTAAAGTCTCAATTGGCAAATGCTCTACCTTAGCAATAGACTTTTTGTCTTTTGAGTATATTACTTGAATTGCACATTGTCCAGATAGCTTTAAATCGTATGCAAAACGTCTTACATCATCTTTCTTAAATAATGATATCATTCTTGCATATTTCTCTGGTCTTATTGCACTATTTGTTGCATCTAAACCTCTACCATATATCATTTGAGAGATACCAGTAATACAAGCACTTGATGTTGCACTTCCGTTTGCTCTGTCTATTAAGAACTGAAAATAATTGTTGTCAGCACCAAATCCAACCCATTCTTTATTCTTTGTTTCTATAATCTCTGGAGATGTATAAGATGATAAATTAACAAAACTAACTTTTGAGCTAGATGTTTTTGATGATGTTTTTTTTCTGTATTTATTTATACGTTTACTCATAGTATTATAAAATCGTTATTACCACCCTTTTCTTTGTACACATCTTTGTTTACTGTATAGTGTTCGTTGTTAGATTGGTTTGTTGATTGTGCAGTACAAAATATTTTATCCCTGTAAATAATATCTGCTTCTGTTATTGATTCTTGTCCGTTATAAACTTTTAAATCATAAAACCTACCTTCAATTAATGTAAATACATTTGACAACTCTACATAGTTTTTATTGATTATAGCAGTTGGTAGTATTGTTATCTCATTATTTGTACTATCATCTCTTAGTTTTATGGTAACATTTGTTGAATATACTCTTGGTATAATTTTTATTGTTTGTGCATTAGATGTAGGTAACAAATGTTTCATATATATATAATATTAAAAGTTTGTATTTTTATTTATTTAAAAGAAAAAATAAATTTTAACAAAACTTTAACATTTTTACTATTTAATTTTTTTACTTTTACATAACGTACTTAAAAGTGTATGATTAGTAGCGTAGAATTAAAAAATAAATAATGGATATAGAACACATATTAAATGATGCTTTAAATAAGGCATTATGTAGTAAAAATAGAATACAAAGACCAAACAGTAATAATATTGCAGAGTTTGTAAGTGAGTACTTAAAATCTATTAATTATACACATTGTTGTAAAAGCGATAGCGAACTGTTGCCTAATATGACTTTAGAACGGTTTGTGTATGGGTAGTTATTGCCCGATTTAATAATAACTAAAAACAAAAAAATATGGATAACAAAGAAATAATAGAAGTGATTGAATTACTTATGAGTACACCCGAACATTCTGAAAAACATTGGAAAGTTATAGAAAAAGCAAGGTTTTTAATAGAACAACTAAAGCAAGGGCAATAATTACCTATGCACCTTGTTGTGTGTCTTTTTTAATTGCACCACAACGGTTTGGCTATGCACCGTTTTAATGGTGTATAGGTGGTGTTATAACCTTTTAAATACGGATAAAATGAGATGTAAAGTGAAAAACGGAGAAGAACATTTATTTATGGGTGGTTTTTACGAAAAATGGAAAACCAAACGAAATACAATGATTGTAAACTTTAAGGATAAAGGAACTTATTTAGGATTTAAGCAAAAAAAAAACCACTTGCTAATAGATACTGTTAATGGTGAAGTTGATATAGTATTTTGTGGAGAAATACCTAAGTTAGAATTTAGGAACTACGAAAAAGACCAAGTAGTATTTAATTGTTTATAACGTGCTTGAATATGGTGTCGTTTTAATGTGCTATACACGTTGTTACCCTTAGTTTTAAAAAAGATTTAATATGACAGAACAAACGATTTATAATGAAGATTGGCAAATAGGCACAAAGCGTATTGCAAATAATAGCGTGGACTTGGTAGTAACTGACCCACCTTACGGAATGGAATTTCAAAGCAATTTCCGTAAAGAAAAACATAAAAGTATCCAAAACGACAGTAACCTTGATTGGTTGGGTGGTTGGGTTAAAGAACTAAAGCGAGTTTGTAAAGACGAAGCACACCTTTACATTTTTTGCTCTTGGCATCACATAGATAAATTTAAGCAAGAAGTAGGTGCTTTATTTAATGTGAAAAATATTTTGATTTGGGAAAAGAATAATACTGGAATGGGTGACCTTGAGGGCGATTATGCACCTAAATATGAAATGATATTATTTTGTAGTAACGGACAAAAAAAATTGAAAGGTGGGCGTGATAGTAATATTCTAAAAGCTAAAAGAACAGGAAATGTAAACCACCCAACAGAGAAACCAATTAATTTAATAAGCTATTTGATAGAAAAAAGCAGTAACAAAGGTGATTTAGTTCTTGATACTTTTGCTGGAAGTTGTGTAACTGCAATAGCAAGTAGGCAAAAAGATAGAAATTGCATTTGCTTTGAAATTGAAAAAGATTACTGTAAAATGGGTGAGCAAGTATTATTTTCTACATCACAAACCCTTTTTTAATATTGCATACAACGGTTTGAGTAAAAAACGTAACGATATGAAAGACGAAATATTACAAATAGCATACAGCCTTGAAAAAGGCAAAATAGATGAGGAAACCGCAAAACAAGAGTTATGTATTTTACTTGGTGTTAGGGTGCGTTTGACTACAAGCGAGAAAGCCAAAGCAGCAAGTAAATGGGCAAATGAAAGAAGTGAGGGTGATAGAGATGTAGATAGACAATGCTACTACGATTATTTAATGGGGATGGAAGAAGCTGAGAGGATGCTGAAATAAATGCACCCTAACACAAAGATAAAAACACGTTTTAATGTGTTTTATCGACTGTTGACCAACGTTTTAATGTTGGTAATTTAACAACGCGCTGTGTATGGCACGTTTTAATCTGTTGTTGGTTACTTTAAAACTAAAAGAAATATGAAAATAGATAAAAAAATAACATTCGGAATACAACCAATAGTAGCAAGGGATTTGCGTATGTCTAATTTATGTCTTATATTTGTCTAATATTAATAAGATTAAGATTATGAAGCAAATTAAACTTACTGTACACCTTTATTATGGTGGTCATCAGCCTGCTGAAACAAAGTATTCGAGTAGTATAGATGAAGCACGTAGATGGGTTGCAGACGCAGAGCATGGAGAGATTATCAATGACCAAAATATAGTGGTCGAATGATAGTTTAGTCCAGGCATTACTCCAGGAATAAGATAGGCATTTATTAGTAAATGTCTATTTTTTTTCTTATTTTTGTTTAAATTTAATACAATTTAATTATGTTTAAAGAACTAATACAACGTGAATTAGTCTCTTTGAAGAGACAAGGATTCAAGGATAAATACCATATCCAACGTCTACAACAAATGTTAGACGAAAAAATTACATTTGAAGATTGGCAAGCTACTGGGCAGATGATGTCATTGAAAGAGTATGAAAATCTATATGACATGCAAACATTCTCTAAGATGATAAGCAGAGAACATGAAGATGTTTTCAGGTATGCAGGAGGCTTGTGTGTAGAACTAACAAGTGAAGGCACATATTATTGTAAACCAATCATCAAAACACATGCTAATCTAGAGGTTATAGAAGAAGCATTATATGAACACTTTAAAAATATACAAAGATGAAGTATGAACTATTTAACAAACTTGCATCAGAGGTTTCTGACGTTTTCAATGTAGACGAAAGAAAAATATTTAATAAGAATAAAAAAAGAGAAGTTGTAGATGCAAGATATCTTTTATATTATTTATGTAATATTAACAAAATGAAGTTAATTTACATCCAAAAATATATGAAGAAGAGAGGGTATAAGATACCACATTCTACAATTCATTACGGAATAAAAGAGGTTGGTAAAAAGGTTTCTGAAGATAAAGATTACCAAGCAGTAATAGATTCAATTAATGCCTTATGTATACCCTACTAGAATTATTTTACCAAGCACAAGATGACTACCATTCAAAACCTTTGCATGACAAAGGAACTATGTCATATATATGTCATGGATTTAAAATCATAAAAGAAGTTAAGTCCGAGGCAGTATTAATCATGGATATGAAAAAGGGTGGAGACTTTTACCAAGAGGTTTCTCAAGATGAATATGATGTTTTTTTTAAATTAGGTTGGAAGAAAACAATTTATGTCTTATATTTGTCTAATTGTCGTACAAAGCTATCAAAGTTAGAGACCAGAATCCAAAATGCTCTGGTTAATAATGATAGCGTTAAGACTATCCGAAAGCTAAAGGCTAGTAGGGAACAAATCCTACGCAATTTTAATAAAGTAAAAATCAAGTTAAATTAAATTATGAGCAAAACAGAAAAATCAGTTTTTGAAACTCTGTCGGCTATCAATGTCAATGATAAGGTCGAGCAGAAAAATGGATTAACTTATCTCTCTTGGGCATGGGCATGGGCAGAGGTAAAGAAGAACTACCCTAGTGCAACGTACAAGGTAGTGAAAGATGAGGCTACTAATATGCCTTTTGTATACGATGTGCATATGGGTTATATGTGTAGCACAGAGGTCACGATCAAAGGTGAAACATTAGAGATGTGGTTGCCAGTTATGGATGGAGCAAACAAGGCTATGAAGTTAGAGCCTTACGAATACACCACAAAGTATGGAAAGAAGACTTGTCAAGGTGCTACGATGTTTGACATCAACAAGACAATTATGAGGTGTCTTGTAAAGAACTTGGCTATGTTTGGATTAGGTCACTACATCTATGCAGGTGAAGACTTACCACAAGATGACAAGAGTGTAGCTGAAAAGTTAGCTACTCCAAAGACTGCAACTAAAAAAGCAGAGCCAAAGAAAACTGCAACTAAAAAAGCAGAGCCTAAAAAGACTACTGTAATCAAGCTAGATATTGGTGATGATAATTGGGATAAGGTGTTAAAGTATGTAGCAGCGAACAAAGAATTAGGTCTGAAGAAGATTGGTGAAAACTTACTTACCAAGTATAGTATGACTGCAAAGGTTAAGAAAGAAATCGCTAACGCTTTGTAGTATGTTGACAGAAACAATAGTTAAGAAACTTAAAGACGATAAGGAATATTACGGAGGGATAGGTAAAAACTATCTCTCCAATAGTGATATCGGAACACTACTCAGTAATCCAAAAGAATTTGGAATACCAAGAGAAGACAATGTAAACTTCGCCAAAGGAAGACTCTTTCACCATCTGATCTTAGAGCCAGAGAAAGTCCAGAATTGGAACGCAGTTGATGTGTCAAGCAGGAATACTAAAAAGTACAAAGAAATACTTGCTGAGTCAAATAAGCCATTCCTTTTATTACAGAAAGAATACAACGACATCCAAAAGTTAGCTAAGGTAATGACTGCTAACTTAGATTTCTACGACATGATTTATGCCAAAGGAAATGAGTTTGAAGTACCTGCTATCGGTGAGATTGGTGGAGTTATGTGGAAAGGTAAGGCAGATATAGTTTGTGAAGACTGCTTGATTGATATCAAGACTACAAGTGACATAAATAAGTTTGTTTATAGTGCTAAAAATTATAACTACGATAGCCAAGCTTATGTGTATCACACATTATTTGGTAAGCCTTTAAAATTTCTAGTGATTGACAAGACTAATGGGCAATTAGGAGTCTTTGAAACAACGGCAGACTTTATAGAAAAGGGTGCTGAAAAAGTGGAGAAGGCAATCAATGTATACAATAAATTTTTTGGAGAAGATGCTACGGATGATGTAAATCAATACTATCGTCATGTGGAGCTTTTTTAAGAAAGTCTTTTTGAAGAGACAATCATCCAACATTATGTACATACAAGTTCCAAATGTATGTAAGAGTAGGATGGATAAGAATGTACTTATCGAGGAAACAATTAAGCATTTGGAACGTAACATTAAAGTAAAACAATAATGGAATTAAAAGTAGTAGGTAGAATTACCAAAGTATTACCACCACAGAGTGGAACAACTAAGTCAGGAACAAAGTGGACAAAGATGACATTTGTAATTGACAATGGAGAGCAATACAATAGCACGTTTGCATTTGAAATCTGGAAAGATGAAAAGATATTAGCATTCAACGAACACAATAGTGTTGGAGATACAGTGTTAGTGCATTTTAATGTAGACTGTAGCGAGTTTAATGGTAAGTTCTACACCAATCTAAAAGCGTGGAAGGTTGAGCAGGTTGAAGGTCAAGAAAATGTAAATGACATTCAAGTAAATCAGCCAGAGGTAGTACTAGAAGAGGAAGATGATATGCCATTCTAAGAATACATTATCCAAAACTAAAGGGAGATTTACGTCTCCTTTTTTTTACCGATTAAGTGTGACGAATATGACGAAAAAAGAATCTCTATATACTTATATACTTTTTATATATTTATTTTTTTTATTCCCTATACGATAGTAAAAATTTGTCACAAATAATCACAAAGCTATAAATCAGTAAGTTACTAAAATTAAAACGACACAGAAACGACACAGAAATGACACAGAACATCACAATATTCAGAAATATTAAAGAAACTGATACCCCTTTCTACGTAAGTATAGATAAAATACTCACAAGAATTAAAGATGGTAAGTCTAAGGAACTAGTAAAAAGTATTAGAAGACATACCGATAAAGCGAATAGGAATGAACTAAAAAAGAAACTACCTGCGATCTGTTTCTCTGGAACATTCACCAACAGAAAAGACTCTTCACTTGTAGAACATAGTGGATTTATATGTTTAGACTTTGATGGATATGAGAAAAGAAAATTAATGCTAGAAGCTAAACAGAAATTAACTAAAGACAAGTATACGTATTCTGTTTTTGTTTCACCTAGTGGCAATGGATTAAAAGTTATTGTCAAGATACCTCAAGATGCAGAGAATCATGTGAGTTATTTTAAAGGGTTAGAAAATTACTACGAGTCAAAATACTTTGATAAGACTTGTAAAAATCTAAGTAGGGTATGTTACGAGTCCTATGATCCATTATTATTTTTAAACAAGAACTCATCTCTGTGGGATGAAGTTGCAGAAGTAGAGTACAAGGAATTTACCTCATCAGATTCACCAACAATACCAATAACTGATGAGAAGATGATTGTTGAGATATTAGTGAAGTGGTGGACAAAGAAATACCCAATGACTGAAGGGCAGCGAAACCAAAACGTATACATTTTAGCTATGGCATTTAATGACTATGGAGTTAGTCTTGCATTAGCAGGATATATACTAAATCAATATGCTACTAAAGATTTTACTCAGAAAGAAATTAAAAGAACAATAGATTCAGCATACTCAAACCGACAGAACCATGGAACTAAGTATTATGAAGATGATGTAGCCATCAGTAATATTAAGCAAAGTCTAAGAAGAGGAGTACCAAAAAAAGAGATACGTCAGCAATTTGAAGATACGGCAGTTGGTGGCGATGTAATTAATGCCGTAATCCACAGAGCAGAAGAAGAGAACAACAAATATTTGTTTTGGACAAAGAGTGAAAAAGGGGTTGTTAAAATTGTTCACATAGAATTTAAAAGATTTCTTGAAGATAATGGTTTTAATAAGTACTGCCCAGAGGGAAGTAAGAACTATGTTTTTGTAAGGAAAGAAAGTAATTTAGTTGACCATACGTCTGAAAAGGAAATTAAGGATTTTGTACTGAAACACTTACTAACGATAGACGATATTAGTATTTACAACTACTTTGCTGACTCTGTTAGATTTTTTAGGGAAGAGTTTCTTACACTTTTAGAAACCATTGACATCTTTTTTATTGAAGATACTAAGGACACTGCATACCTATACTACGAGAATTGTGCAGTTGAGATAAAAAAAGACAATATTAGAATAATGGAGTATAGTGACTTGGAGGGTTATGTGTGGAGGGATCATATTATTGGCAGAAAGTTTAAGGTGTGTGAAGTTGGAGATTGTACTTACAAGACATTTATAAAGAACATATGTGGTGGAGAAATGGAGCAGAAGAGAATAAAGACTATGGAAAGCACGATTGGATTCATGCTTCATGCTCATAAAAATTTAAGCTACTGCCCTGCCATAATATTAAATGATGAGGTTATAACAGATACTCCTGAAGGTGGTACTGGGAAGGGAATATTTATGAAGGCAATATCTCAAATGAAAAAGGTTGTGACTATTGATGGAAAATCTTTTGCATTTGAACGTTCATTTGCATATCAATTAGTGTCAGCAGATACTCAGATACTTGTGTTTGATGATGTTAAGAAATACTTTGATTTTGAAAGGTTATTTTCTGTTGTTACAGAGGGTATGACGTTGGAGAAGAAAAATAAAGATGCCATCTCTATACCATTCAGTAAGTCTCCAAAGATAGCCATCACAACTAACTATGCAATCAAAGGAAGTGGTAATTCATTTGCTCGTAGAAAGTGGGAGGTTGAACTTAGTCAGCACTACAACAAAAACCATACACCATTAGATGAGTTTGGAAAGTTAATGTTTGGGGATTGGGATGATTCTGAGTGGTGTCAGTTTGATAACTACATGATTCAAAACCTACAACTATATCTTTCAAAAGGATTATTAAAATCTCATTCTGTAAACCAAGAGATAAGAAACCTAGGTGTTGAAACAAGTCATGAATTTTTAGAGTGGTGTGGTCTGATTGAAGGTGAGATGGATAATCCATTAGTATCTAAAGGTAGAAAGAGTTACAAGCAAACTTTATATATAGAGTTTACATCTGAGTACCCAGACTATGCACCTAAATCTAAGATGTCCATAACAAGAAATAGATTCTATAAGTGGCTTGTAGCATATGCGAATTATAAGTTTGGATGTACTCCAGAGGAAGGTAGAGATAGAGATGGTAGATGGATTAGATTTAGAGGCAAAGAAGAATTAGAAATTAACGGTAAAATATTTTAATATTTAATAAGTTAAAAAAATACGCTAAAACTTTGCCTATTAAAAATAAAACATTACCTTTGGTAAATAATTTAAAAACTTTTATAAAATGGATTTAGGAAACGCAGTAAAAGAATTGAGAAAAAAACGAGGATTGACACAAGGCAATTTTTGCGAGAAAATAGGAATTACTCAAAGCTACTTATCACAAGTTGAAAAAGGACGCAAAGAACCGAGTATTGATGTTCTTAAAAAAATTGCCGATGCTTTAGGAACACCAATGCCTGTGCTGTTTTGGTTTACTTTGACAGAAGAAGATGTTGACGACAACAAACGTGAAGTTTTTAAATTATTGAAGCCCTCCGTTGATAGTTTGGTTGATGCTTTTTTTAATTAACTACAACGTGTTTAATAAATTGGCGTTTTAATGCAATTTATTTTGTGTTGTGTATAGTACGATTGATAACTTAAAAATTAAATAGAATGGAAACAATTAATGTAAGATGGGATGTAAACACCACAAGTGGAAGCGAAAACATTACACTTGAAGAACTTGAATGTGAAACAATGGAAGAGTGGGAGTCACTTGATGAAGACGAACAACGAGAGCGACTACAAACGGCACTTGATGGATTACCAGAAAGGACTTGTATAATTGTTGATGCGTGGGATTAGTATTATGCACAACGAATGGTAATATGAATTTTAAAAAATACGGAAATGATACACGAAATTAAAATAAAGAGCGAATACTTATACGCTGTAGATGAAGGCAGCAAAACCTTTGAGATTAGAAAGAACGACCGAGGGTATAAGGTTGGTGATTACTTGCATCTAAGAGGCTACCATAACGGACAGTACACAGGATTCGAAACGGTAAAACAGATAAGCTACATATTTGAAGGAAATGACCAATACGGGCTGAAAAAAGGTTTTGCGGTATTAGGATTACGAACGTAGTATTTTTTATTATTTATATTACGTGTTGTGCTTAACGAAGTGGCGTTTTAATGAAGCACAACACATTGTGTATGGTGCGTATGCCGATAGGCTATGTAATATACACGTTGTTAGCTGACGAAGTGAACTGTTAAAATAAATGATATGAAAGAATTAATAGATAAATACAGAGAATGGCACGGTAATACAGACCATAATTGGAAGGTGGCTGTGATTGAGAAGTGCCGAAAAGAGGGGGTGAAGTACATAGATACCCACCAAGATATTGATTGGTTGTATGATGATTGTATAGATTACTTAACCGACAAGACGACACGAAAGATTACTAATCTTACTAAAAAGATGGGGTATGAACAGCCACCGTGCTATCACTGCCAAATGATAATTAAGCATTGGAATGATAATGATGATTACAAATGGACACCTGAATTGGCTCATTTATTTTAATTGCAGCTAACGCCATTAATAAAATGACGTTTCAATGCATTTTTATTTGATGTTAGGAACTTTTAAAAACCATACGATAATGATACAGATAACAGAAAAGATTGATTTTAAGAAAATAGCAGCCGAAACAGGCGTGAGAAAAGGCAGGATATTTGATTCGCCTACTTGGAAAAGTTGGGTAGTAGAAGGACATCCAGATATTGATTTGATATGTATAGATCCGCCACACAAAATAGGCGATACGCTAAAAGGTAAGACAGTTGAGGCGGTTAAAATAGTAGATAACCATTGGGTTTTTAATTGTTCTTAACTGATTTGTATAAGGTGTCGTAGCGACCTAAAACAGCACGAAAAAATCGAATTATAAACAACTTAAATAGATACAAAATGAACAGAATTAAAACAATTACTCGCTATGCACTTTATACGTTGTTGTGCTTAGTGTTTACTGCTTGTAGCGATGGCTCTAATGAGTATAAAGAGGTGCAGCGAACTTTTTGCACTTGCGATGAAAGAGAAAGAATGGCTGAATGGTTAACTGATAATATGCAAAAAGCAAACAATATGAGCGATGAAGAAATGGAAGATGTTATTAGACAACTCCAAGAAACAGCAGTGTTTATGTTTTGCCACACAAAAAATGTAAAGGTTAATAAATATGGAACTTACGACTTTAAAAGTTTTAAACTTGATAGCTGTGAAGTGATGTATAGGTAAATATTAAACCTAACGCATTGTATAAGGTGCGTTTTAATGCACTTTATACGTTGTTAGCATTAGTACGGATTATTAACGAATAAATTAAATAGAATGAGAATATTAGTAGCTTGTGAAGAGAGCCAAGCAATAACAAAAGAATTTAGAAAATTAGGACACGAAGCATACAGTTGTGATTTATTACCTTGTAGCGGAGGACATCCTGAATGGCATTACCAACAAGATGTTTTTGAAGTGATAGATAAAGGTTGGGATATGATGATAGCACACCCCCCTTGCACATATTTAAGCGTAGCAGGTGCTTGGGCTATGTATAAGAAAGACGAAAATGGCAATAAAGTAATAAATGAGGTTAGAAAGAAAAACCAAGAAGATGCACTTGATTTTGTTAGAAAATTAATGGATGCACCAATAGAAAAAATAGCTATTGAAAACCCCGTTAGTGTAATTAGTAGCCAAATAAGAAAACCTGACCAAATAGTACATCCTTATCATTTTGGCGACAAAGCGAGTAAAGCTACTTGTTTATGGTTAAAGAACTTACCAAAATTAAAGCATACAAATGTCGTTGAAAAGGGAGAGTTTAAAGAGTGGGTAGATAAAAAGACAGGCAAGAAAAAAAGACAAGCTACTTGGATTTATGAATGTTTAGCACAAGCAACAAGTAAAGAACATTTAAGAACATTAAGAAGTAAAACATTTAAAGGTATGGCTAAAGCTATTGCTAACCAATGGGGTTAGTATTAATGCTAACACAAAGATAAAAACACGTTTTAATGTTTTTTATACGGTGTTGTACACTGTATGGCGACTTTAAAGCACTAAACTTTGATTAAAGAACTGAACTAAGTAATAATATTTTTGAGCGTTGGCAAATTGCTGAGGCACGAAGCAAAACAAACACAATGATTAAATTATATAAAGGTGATTGCCTTATTGAAAGTGATAAAATAAAAAGTGGTAGTGTTGACCTTATTTTAACTGATTTGCCTTATGGTAATATGAGAGGGTTAAACTATAAAATATTTAACAATCCAAGTAAAGATAACGGTGGTTTAAAATGGGATTTAACAATTGATACAAGCGAAATTTACAAAATATCAAATCGAATATTAAGAAAAAACGGTAAAATGATTTTGTTTGCTCAACAACCTTTTACAACTGAACTAATAAATAAACAACTACCAAATTTACCACACAATTATAATTTGATTTGGGAAAAAACAGACTTTGCAAATTGTCTTTTAGTAAATAAGGCTTGTGTTAATTTTTACGAAGATATTTTGGTGTTTAGTAAAACACACGATACAGAAGCCATACACGAACTAAGACCATATTTTAAAAAAGTAATGGATTACATTGGTTTAAACCTAAAGCAAATTAACAATAAATTAGGACACAGAAGAGCTGAACACACTTTTTATATTGATAGCACTCAATATGGTTTATGTACTGAAAAAACATACTTAGAATTGATTGAAGCCTTTGGAATTGATAAAATGGAAGGCTTTAAAGACTTTGATAAACTTAAAGAAATTGATAACCAATTTAAAAAGAAGTTTGCAAGTACTTTTAACTTGTGGGAAGGTAAAAAATACAAAAGCAATATATTGAAATACAAAAAGGATTATGACGGACACCACCCAACGCAAAAACCTATATTATTGTTAGAAGATTTAATAAAGACTTTTAGTAATGAAAATGATTTAGTAGTGGATTTAACTATGGGTTCTGGAAGTACTTTAGTATCCTGTAAAAACACCAATAGAAATGGAATAGGTATTGAAATGAATGACGAGTATTTTAGTATTGCTGAGAAAAGGGTGGGGAAAAATATTATTACGACTGGTAAGCAAGAAACTTTATTTAATGCACAGACCTAAGCCATATTGTGTACAACGTTATTGTAATAGTAGTAGGGAGGGAGGCAGTGACCTTTAAAACTGATGGCGTTGTGTACAGGCGAAAGTTAATTGACTGCTCCAAAGTAACCATCTACCCTATTACTTATTACAACTTGTTAGGCTTATGTACTTGATTATGAAATACAGAATAAAGAAATACAGTAGAGGGTATGTTGTTGAGGCGGAAAAATATAAATGGTATAAAGGTAAGTATTGGACTCACTTTATATCAGTTTCTGGAATAAGTGAAGAACCTTGGTATTTTAGCACTTATGATCATGCAGAAAGAGGATTAATAAACGAGATTAAATGGAGTACCGCAAAAAATAGTAGGTATTAAGCCTAACGTTTTCGGGCTTGTAGCTGAAAGGGATTTAGACGCACAATGTTTCAACCTACCACTACTGCCGATTAGAACCACAAACGATGAATGTAGCACATCAGCCCTTTTTGCTACAAACCGCTGTTATGTGCTGGGCGGGTTTATCAGCACTAAATTTAATTTTAAAACGAAATGATTATTACAGTAAAAATGAAAGACGGTGAAAGACAAAAGCCGATTGTAACAATTGATACAGAAACTTGCTTATATCCGTATGCAATTATGGAAGCGTTGGAATTAGCGTTAAGACTTGATGGATATGATGAAAGCACAATTAAGCAAGTTTTTAATCGTCAAAATGATGCTAAATGTCAACCTGAACCGTCTGGTGATATAATAAACACAGTAAAAGATATGAAAAGAGAATTATTAAGAATAGCAAAAGATTTAGATAAAGAAAAAATTACAGAGTTACAAGCACGTAAACTTTTATTGAGTTTATTAAGTGTTAGCAACA
>WLWH01001464.1_pt1 | contig 15425 bp, 12 predicted proteins | sample 6712741 | NCBI WGS metagenome assembly WLWH01 (sample SAMN12718694, study PRJNA515312) | sponge metagenome | isolation source: marine sponge | host: Mycale hentscheli | place: New Zealand: South Island, Marlborough, Capsize Point | collected 2003-05-01 | reverse complement strand
ATTGATATCCAAGCTTATTTTGGCAGTGGAAAATGACTTATAGAAAGCGTTCAGGCGGGTGCTAATGGTGTCCCAGCGGTGTCTAAGAAAATCAGGGCAAACTTCATTTAGCGATCTACCCTCAACGAATAGAGAGGCAATGAGAGCATCTTTTTGTGAAAAAGCAGGGTTGTAGTTCCAAGTCGCAGATACAGCGTCGAAGTTAAATTCTTCGCAGTCATAGATTAGTTTGCCGTCGTGGTATATGCCGACACAGTGTTTTTTATCGTCTAAGGTTTGGACTAACAAGTATCACTCTTAATATCCACCACCACCGGATGAGCCACCAGATGCAGGAGTAGAGGTTGTGGTTGCTGTTGATGTTTCTATTGTATCAGAAGATGATGCAGAAGTCAACAAATTACTTTTCATAGGTGTTGTTGAGATTTGGTTACTTGTTGGGAAGCGTAATATTTTAAACACACCACTAACATAACTCTTTGCTTCATCAATGCCAACCGTTTTGTGTATGTGTATACAATTTTTTACAACTTTGTTTATTTTTTTGTTATCTAACGGCTTGCCCATTTCATAATTCATAATTTGAGGATAATATGAAATCCAGTATGCGTCGTTATACTGGCTATCCATTTGTTGTTGTGATAATTGTTGGCGTTGGATAACTTCGGTTAGAGTTCTATCACAAGCAATCTTGCCTGAAGGAAACGGTATCTTGTTTACTTTTGAATTATTTCGTTTTTCAAGATAATATTTTTCAATATTTACCCTACCTGCCTTAGTGACTTGAGATAAAACTGGATAATCTTTAGCATAGTTGTTATAAAACTGCGTTAGATAAACCTTAATCAAATCATAGTCATAGTCTTTTGCTTTATAAAAATATTTACTGAACAAATTATCAATTGTTATATCATATTTATTCATATAGTTCTGCATTGCAGTTGAACCAATATCTGCCACGATTCTTTTTGGATTATTGATATCTAACATAAACCCAAACTTTTTTAAAGACTTTACATAAAAATCATAATTCACGCTTGTGAAAATATCAACACTTTTGGCATCTGGCGGAAGTATATCTAAGACCAATCCTGTAGTGGAGATCGGGCAGTTTGCCGAAACTATGAACGACGATCTCGATAAGTGTATGTTTTTTCCAACATAGTCAAATAGTTTAATTGTCAATGACATAAAGTCATCAAAGTTCTTTGTAATTGCACCTTGAGTCTTCAGAGGGTTTTGCAAATATTTATTCACTAAAATATAGTATAAGCCCTGGATGTCTCTGGCATAAATTTCGTGTGCGCTCTTCCACCCACTTACCGGATAAACTGCCTCTCGTAAAATATCGTTTTTAACAATGTTTGTATTAACTGCTTTTAAATAATATTCTTTGAAATCTTTAAAAGCATCCACAACAAAATTTAAAGCATATAATGTTTGATCATCCTTAGTGGATAAGGATGATAAATAACTCTCAGACAAATATATGATGTCGCCATTTGAGTTAACCTTACCATAGAAAGGATTGTCAGAGATTGAAAAATAATTATTACACGATGATGCTCTTTTTAAAAAACGCTTAAAATTATTATCTGCTGCAAATATTGTGGCGCTGGAAATGTTGGATAATCTCATTAGTTATTTCTCTCAGCAATCGCTTTGGCGTAGGCGGCGTGCAAGATCATAATGCTTCTCTTGGATTTCGGATCATTAAGATCTTCTGCATTGACAAAGCGAGATAGATATGAAGTCTGACACTTACTGGGTCTTAAATCAAGCTTACCTGGCGTAAATCTTATCGCGTCACCGAACGAATTCCACTTACTTTCTATATTAGTTTCCCAATCTAAAGATTCACCTAAAGTTAAAGTATGTGAAACACGAATACAAAAATAATATCCACCAAGACCTAGTTGACGGGCGAATGATTCAACATCGTCCGTGTATCCCAGATCGAGTGGGTTTGGGTCAATATAAAAAGAGGTGCCCGGTCTAAAGAAGTTGTTGCCTTCTAATTGCAATGACGCATTGTATTTTTCCCGCAACAATGAAGTTCCGCCAAAATCCTCGCCTTCAAACATTCTTGCCTCACGAAGACCTGGCATATCCTCTCTTTGAAATGTGACATTTCTAACACAACCATTTTGAGGACTATTGACTGATACATGCGGGATGTTTTTTTCTCTATCTCTCGCCCTTCTTGTTACACCCACTGGCAATGGTAGATTGGGATTAGGCGTTGTGCTAATAACATTTATCGATACGGGTGACAGTTTGTTTGTTGCCTGATTGTTAGCGAGATTTTCGATTACTGACATTGGAATCGCAGTGTAAGACTCATCGATACCAGACACACCACGAGTAGTCCACGCCTTCGAGTCTGGCACAAAAAGACCTCTTTTGTTTGTAGAGTTGATTGTATATTTGTTGGAGATAAGCTCAGGGGGTTCAACGTTTGTTGTATTTTTGCCATCATTTTTTGATGCCTCATCAAATAATCTAACAGCCCATCTAAGCAGAGCATTAATATAATCTTTAATAAAGAAAGTGCTTCTGCGAGTGCCTCCGATATTAGAAGCAAACCACTTCTTGAACTCAACCATTGCAATTGGAATATCGGCAATATTGATTGTTATCTCGGCATTAGGTGTGGCGGGGTTCTGGTAAGTCACATCTCCTGTAATAATGTCTCCCAAAAGGTCATGAAGCTCTAAGATTCTGTCTTGTCTAACTTTATTTATTCCCTTTTCCCAGTAAAAAGGTCTAATAAATGCTGTCTTTGCCGCTTCTTCAACATTATTTCCAGAGTATATCAAATTAGTTGATTTTTTAAATAATTTTTCTTGCATACTTAGTGAACCTTCGCCAAATCTATTATTGGCTGTCAGAACCTCAAGCGCCACTTCAATTAAATCACCCAAGAAAGTAAACTCAATTTGAACTTCGTCTCCATCAATAATGTTAGAGACATCGTTTGTGGTAAGAGCATCTATAATTTCTTCCTCTGTTTGATTGCCGAGGTTGTCAAGAGCAGATAGTGTTTCAACTTCGTTCGCCTTGATGTCATTATTGGTAGCTCCTGGTAATTCTTCCTCTGATATAAAGTACACATCGCCAAGATTTTGTATCCAAGGCTCGCCGCCGGATTCAATCGGAGATAGATAAGAATTAATTTTATTGAGAACGTGATCAGTTTTTGCAAAGTGAAGATAAACACGAGATTTGATTTGGTCAAGTGTCAAATTATCCTCGGAATACTCATCAGGGATATCATCACCATTGCTGTGCATGAGCATAATTCCATATAAGCCATTGATCAATAGGTTTCTTTTTAAGATCATTAACTTGTCAAGAGAAGTTTGTATTTTGGTTAGCCCCTCTTGCTTGGATTCCTCGTCGTCTAATTCTCCGCTAAGAACCTCCTCCTCAAAGTTGCTTAAATTTACAGACTGCTGATTGTCCTCAGTTAAACCTAATTGTCTTGCTAATGCGTTGGCAGTGCCTCCAAACCCGCCTACCGTTTCAGCGAATGGATCTATGACAAACTCACTAAGCTCGACAGCACCCTGTGCTGGCTCTGGGAGAGTTTCTTGTACTTTACATCTCTGGTCATTAAGCCTTAACTCTGACTCAAGGAACCAAGGGTCAAACAATAAGTCGTTAGTTCGTGATGTTGTTGATAGTCCTGTAGCGGCAACAAAATCTAAAGTTATTGTGGTGCCCTCTCTTTCATTAAATTGAATTTCGTTTTGCACCAGATTTAAGTAGTAAACTTCCTTTTGACCCTCAAGCATTTCTTGTATTTTTTCTTTAACATCAGCGGCTGGGGGCTTCTTTATGTTGTTGTACACGGACTCTGGTATTGGTGCATAGCCAATTTCTACCTTGATCCTTTGTTTTATAGCGTCATAGAAATCGCCATTTGAAGCTTGTTTAAATATTGAGTCTTTTAAATCGATACCAAATCGTTTTGCAAATCTCTCGTTAGCGTCACCTGCAATTGTTATGTCGTCTTTTGCTAAGTCCTTCTTGATTAGATCGATCCAAGCTACTCCCTCATCAAACTCGCGTTGCATCTCAGGTGGGGTTTGAGCGAGATCAAAGTTTGCCCTTATATTCCCTGCAATTTTTTGCCTATCAAAAAAGTGCCCAAGCTTTTGAGCGTATAGTGTCATTTTGAAAGTTATGTTGGTATCAATTTCTGCTGGGTTTCCTCCGAGCCTAACAATATCAATACTCTCAATGTTAACACCAGGATTGTTAATTTGATTAGCCATGCCACTTTGGATAGTCCCTTGGTTTCCTTTTGTTGTAAGAAGTATGTCTGCCTCTTTATCTCCAATTATAATGGTCTTATACACATTAACATAAGGATACAAATTGGTTCTTATGTAGTTTGGCAGATCATCGATAAATGTTATCTTTTCTTTGTTGGTCAAAGCATTGGCAATAAAGTTAGAAAGATCTAATTTATTACCCGCGTTTTCTGGCACTGCTTTTTTAGTAAAACAAGGTTGCGGATTGTCACCTGGCTTTGATTGAGCCGTTGAAAGTTGAGTTTGGAACCTCGTGTTTTTCCGATTTCTTCCAACTCTTTCAATAATCTCCTGAGCGTTAGCGAGAAGATACGCTTGAAGTCTATAGTTGGCTATAGTTATATCTGCCATAAATCACCTACAAGTAATATAGTATAACATCAATTGGTGTTGGAATCAATATAACATCACCTAAATTAACACTAGACTCTGATGGCTTTTTATTATAATGAGCGATTATCCACCATAGCTCTGGGCGCTGATAATATTGGTCAGCAAGTTTGAAGTATCGATCTCCAGTTTTCCAAACATGAGTAACATATGTAATGCCTGAAATTTTTTGTATATCGGGCAAAGTCTTTGTGCCATATTGTTGCAAGTCAGAAATGTTTTTATTTTCTAAAAGGTTTTTATATGACGCATCATTGTTTAAAAAAACAAAGCGATTTCTATTTCTAAATTTTTTTGTATAAGCCATAACTACTAATAATTAGTCCTCAATGATAATGTTACCACTTGAATCAATTGTATAATAAATCGTCGGGTTTTTTCCTACTTCATATCGGGGCGGCGCTGACCCTGTTGGATTTGAAGGGACTTGAGAGTTCGACGGCACGGGGATATTATCCTGGCTCATATACTCAAGCTTAGGATAAGATTCTGGAGTGCCGTGTGGCCAATCTTTATTTTCGTTTTGTGCCCACTTAAGTGATTCGCCGGGACGACGGGGACCGCCAAAGCCGAGAGGATAGTCGTGTAAAACCGTAAAAGAAATTGACACCTCCAGTTCTTTTGGATATACAACTCCTTTATTAAAATGGTATACATGTGCGTCATCTACTAGTTCGCCATAGCCTTGTGCTGCCAATCGATCCTGAAGTTCGCCAACTCCTCCCTTGATACCAAAAGCATCTCGCATGTCGTATTCAAAAACACCTGCATCAAAATTCGGAGTAAAAGAAAAGTTTGTGAAAAAAGCAAATTCATTTTGTATTAGGCTTCCAAATTTTACTCTTATGTTAAACAACGCTCCTTCAAAATTATATCTTGCACTGCCTAAAGTGGTTTCTTCAAATTCCGAAGAATAGTTTCCATAAACAAGTTTTGCCATCTTTGAGCAAAAATCTAAATTACTTTTTGAGTCGAGCACATTTCTTGCTGGTAGTTTAAAAGTCATTTCTATTCTTCTATTTGTTTGAGAGTATTTATGAGATGGATTAAGCTGACCGAAAGCACCGGGTGGAGAATTCCAGTTTGCTTCAAACGATTCATTAAAATTTGTCAAGAAAACATATCTTTCGAAATTATCGGGGGGAGTTGTAATATTATTATTTGCATCGACATACACTCTACTTATCTCCAAGGGAAAGTATATGTTGTCGCCAGTGTCTTTTACAGTTGGAAAGTGATAGCTCATATTTTCTTATAGTAATTTGGATAATCTGCCGGATAAGGCTGTTGCCAATCACCTGGCTGTCGCAAGGCTTCTTGGAATGAATGAATTGTTGGGATAAGTGCCTGAGCAGAGATACTAATCTCCAAAAGAATTGGATATATCTCTCCTTTTGATGGTGTAACAAATCCCTGATCAATGTTTAATGAGTAGTTAATGTTTCTGACAAGGCAGGCAACATCCATGTCATCATTGCCATCGTTTAAAAAACTTAATCCTTTTATGTTAATATACGAACCATATGCTAAATCAGATCCTTCTTGCAATTGAGGATAAAGCATCTGAATTAACAAGTTTACACTTTGTCGATTGTGGCGTGCCTCTTCAACAGATCCGTTAGCAACAACAAAAGTAAACTCGATGTTTCTTGCCACGGCTGATTGTTGATAAATGGGATCCATTCTGCCAGCAAACACTCTTTCAGAAAACTCTGGAACATGAGTGTCGGAAAAACTTTGAATTGCTGCTGGGAACTCTACTGTGTGCCCTGTTGCCTGGTGTACAAAAATAAGTCTATAATCTTTTCCGACAGCCTCTGCGCCGGTTGAGGTAGCTCCTTTAAACATTTCTCGCATTATTGGTTGAACTGGCATAATAGTTATACAGCGGAAGTGGCTGGGCTGACTCCTGATCTACCGAAATGTCCATTGACCTCTCGGGCAAAGTCTTTTTTTCCAATCACGGCTGTGGTTTCAATTGGTCTGTTGTTAAGATTTTTAACCTCTGTGATTAGTGTGTCCAATTTTGTACCTAAGTTGCTAATTGCAGATGCCATTTGAGCATTGCCGCCGCCGCCAGCCACGCCTTCAAGCGCGGTCGTTAGGTTGGCATTGTTAATAACCGCTGATTTTGGTGGCGGCACAATCATTTCTGGTTCTGCGTTGGGTCCACCATCACCAGCGATTTGAATTTGATTTGAGCCAAGAGATGGAGTTGCGTCTGTTCCTTCATTCCAGAACTTCAGTTTCTTTAAACCTCTGCCAACTGCTTTTCCTGCTCTGCCAAGTCCTCTTCCAATAGAACCCAATACAGGCACCTTACCTAAAGCACCCATTACGCCTTTAACTGCACGACCACCGAAACTCTTAAGTCCGCTGCCTGCTTTGCTAAGAAGTCCTAAAGCTGCCCCACCAAACTTTTTAACACCTCCAAGAAGTTTTGGTCCTAAAAACTTAACCCCTTTTAAAAGCCTTGGTCCTAAAAACTTAACACCATCAAAAGCCAGCATAGCTTGTCCAAGACCTGGGATTGCTCGCCCACCAAGTTTTGCAAGCAGCTTTCCTCCACCGAGTCTTCCGAGTCCGCCTTTTAGAAAGCTGCCTGCGCCTCGTGCTTTTCCTGCAAATCTTCTTGCGGTCTCCATAGCTTCAGTGTTTTTAGCCATACGGAAAGCGCTTTTACCGACGTTGCCGATAGATTCAAGACGACTTGCCCCACCTGCCCTGGAGCCCGTGTAGGCTTGTCTTAGTCTTCCAAGCGGTCCGCCTCGGGCGGCTGTAGCAGCACGAGACTGAGCGGCACCTCGACCGAGTGCATCCAGACCCATGTTTTTTAATTTTTGACCTCGCCTGCCTAATGGACCATCACCACCTCCGTCGCCACCGGCTGCGGGATTTGTTTCATATGTATATATGGGATCGTCTGCATTGCCTTTTGGTCCCTTAAACCCAAGCGCCCTCATGGTGCTTGATATAATTTTTCCAACCAGCATTCCCCCGCCGATCATAACAGCGGCACCGGCAACGCTTCCAAGCCTATCTTTGACAAATCTGGAGATGCTTGCTATGAAACTTACTATGCCTTTAAAGAAATCAAATACAGGCTGAAGGGCAACAGTTAGTTCGGCTGCAAGTGCCATAAGTTCGGCTTTCATATCCATTGCAGCTTTAAGATTTTTCTCTCTTTCGTCTGCTTGTCTTTTCTGTTCCTCCGTCATTTCTTCAGCATTCATTAAGTTCTTTAAGTCTGCTGTGCTAAGTCCTGCGGCATTGGCAACGGCTTGCTTTTGGAATGTAGTTAATTCATCAAAACTTCCAACAGATGATTGAAGTTGTTCTGTCAATAATGCTGTAACGGCTTGCGGACCTTCCAACTGCGCTTCAAGTAAAGCAGTGGTGTCAAATGCCTGTGTACCAAGAACAGCGTTTAGATTACCTGCTGCGGAGGCTGCTTCTTCAAACGTGTCAAAACCTTCAGCAATACCAATTAAACCATCAACAGATATTCCTGTTTCGATTGCTTGTTTTGATAGTTCCTTAAAAGCAGGTATAAGTTGATCTTTTGAGAGTTGTGCTAATTTTGGGGCTGCCGCGTTAAGATCATTAATTGCCTGCCCTAAAGATATGCCAAGTTCTCCAGCAAGCTTTTCAGTTTCTTGAACTAAGCCTATGCTTTCTTGCTGGGTAAATCCAAATGTCTTTGTTAGACTTTGAAAAGCGCCCGTCGAATCAGCAGCAGCAACACCGAGTTCGCTTAGTTGTGCTACCTCTGTTGATAAAGCACTTTGAACATCTTTGTCCATTAAAACAAAGCCGGACAATCCGTCAACAAGCGAGTTGAATGCTTGAGCAGATTCGTCAGCACTTACTCCAAATTGCCTGTTATTTCGCTCCAAGTCTATGATCTGGCTATTAAAGGTTTTTCCTAACCCAGTTGCCTTAGAGAACCCAGCAGTGGCTGAGTCTAAAGCAAACGCCATTGCTATCGAGCCTTCAGCAAATTTGGCGAAAACCGATGTAGCCATGGAGGTGGCTGTAATTGTCTCGCCAATTGTATCACGCATTTGTTTAAATGCGCCAGAGACTCCCCCTTGTTCTTTGGCTAAGTTAAAAAAGGAGCCAGCCAAAGTATCAGAAGCATCAGTAATACCTGTAAAGGTTTTGATGTTTCTTTTAAGGGCTTTATCAAAATCCTCGGTAACTTTTTTGGAGCGTTCTATCTCTTTGTTCAGCTTTTTCTGCTGTTCAATCTCTTCTTTTAGCGCTTCAGCGTTTTCTTGACGCCTTCTTGCTAGATCCGCATACTCGTCAGCAGTCCCGCCAACAAGGTCTAATTCTTTTTGTTGCAGGGCGAGCATTTTGTCCGCTTGCTTCAACTGCTCTTCGCGAGAGGCGTTGGTGTCCTGAAGCATCTGGAGTCTTTCGGTCTCAACTTGAAGTTGTGCCTCTGTTTTAGCAAATGCTGTTTCGTCAGAAGTACCACCTGCTGCCGCCCTTTTGGAGAGGGCAGCGGAAATCTTTTGTAGTTCTCTTAGAAGATCATCATTAGTAGCCATTCATTGTCCTCCTACTTAAATGGCCACTTGATACCCGTATCACGTTCAAAGGCTTTTGTAGCACGATCAAGTTGTGCTTTTGTCTTGAGTGTCTCGGGCTTATCTAATCCATAGCGCTTCATCGCTTTAAGATATTTAGCCTCATTTCCAAGTGCTTTTTTAAAAGAGTTCACTTGCTTGCTTGTACCGGAGATTCTTACTGGAACAGAACGCCCACCAAACATTCCTGATAGAATTGTTTCAATTGCTCCGCCCATCATGGCTAACCAGCTTTCGTTCAGCAAGTCTGTTTCGCTGGGATTTAAGTTAATCTCAATCGGGACCAAATCGTTTGGTTCATTCATTATAGAAACCTCCAAGTATACTTATCTCTTATAAATAGTTTCACAAAAAAAGAAACGGGCAATAAATGCCCGTTTTTATTATCTTGTTTTTTTTCTGGCTTTCTCATACTCTTTGCGCTCTTCTTCAAAATGATCTGACAATCTTTGTACAAACCATTCACGCAGCCTTATTGGAAGGTTGTATGCTTCAATAAAGCTCCATCCTCCGTGCATTTTTAAAAAGAAAAACTGCTCGTATACATTAGCCATATACTTATCAGTTAGGCCAAAAAAACTCCGAAGTGAACGGCACCGCCATTTCGGATGTCGTTCCGCAAGACGAACACTCAACTTCTTGTGTCATATCAACATTGGGGGTCACTGTGGTAACACAAGCGCGGAGGAAGCGTGCATCTTGTGCTGGCATATTATCAATAAAATTGTTAATCTCTGAAGTCACATTGACATCGTTAACAGAAACTACAAGACGCTTCAACAAGTTAGTAGCTGATGCTTCAGGTAGCTTGAGCTTTTTAGTTTTTAGTGCAACCTTCTCAAGATAATCTTCATCTTGTCCGGTAAGCAATTTGAATTCAACAGAGAACTGAGACTTTGGCAGCTTTGCTACAAATGTGCCTTCAGGAGTCAGATAAATATTTTCATTATCGTCCTCGGGTATTGTTCCATTTTGATGTGGAATTTCAGACAAATCAAACTCATGTTCAATTGAAGCCTCACAATTAGGACAAGTGACATTTACATTGTACTGCTCACCATAGCCAGAAATTCTAGCAGCGAGAATAACAGCGTTCTTGTCACCAAGCAGCAAGTCATTGACATTAACATTGCTGTCAGCAATTAGATTTTCGATCAATCTGTCAATAGCCAAGCCATTACGAAGCAAAGCTGGTGAAGTTAGAATATCTTCATCCTTTGCTGTCATAAACCTCATCTCAATCACCTCTTTGTTATGAAGGGGGTGATCAGATGGATAAAACTTGCCACGAGACGGAAGCTCGACAAATTCAGTTGGAGTTACATACGAAAGCGTAGCCGGTGCTGCCGGTGCTGCTGGTGCTGTCGTTGCAGCAGTAGCATCCTTGGCAGCAGCAGTTCGCTGCTTATTTCTAGACATTTACACCTCTTTAAAAAATAGTCTATGCACATTATAACGTATCTGTGCTTATATTTTAAATAGTTTTCAATAAAATTATTTACTATTGAGTGCGTACAAGAGGTGCCTCTGGATCTAATTGACTTCCTCTGTTTTGGGTACTGTACTCAGCCCAATCATATCGGACAGTTAAAGAAATTTCAACCATATCTTCAGAGTCATAGGAGTGATCACCAAAATTAACAGATGTAAAGAAAGCATTAATTAATTTCCACTCACCCTCGATTACTGATGTATTGCCTCCACCGCGAGGGGTTGCAATTTCTTGAATCTTGATATCGCCAAGACCTGAAGTAGCAGAGTCCTTAGTAATTGTAGTACCAACAGCAGCGTTAAAGCTGGTAGGAACTTGAACACCAATTTTTGCTAAATAATTGTAAAGAAGCTCTGCACCATTAGGCTGTACAGGATCTACAAGAGTAATGTCCACAGTTTCCCAAGTAACACGACCTGGGTAATAAAAAGTGTGATTAAAGAACTGATGAGGATTCTCATTAATAGAATAGCTTGGACGACCAGCAGACTTTGCGAGGAACGTCAAATCCTGTCCATTAAGGCTCATTTGTACTAAAAATCTAAATTGTCTTTTTGGCTCAAATGTGGGATTTAACCAAAAATTGCTTTTTTGCTCTGGCATTATTTATATGTCTCCTGTTTATAATATATAGTGCTCATTTTTATTAATCCTCAAAACCTGCGCCTGAATTTGTAATAACAAAGTCGATAGCAATATACTCAATAGCTCTGGCTGGCTTCAAGAAGATTTTAGCGTACAAGATGTTTCTATCAACTAACTCTGGAGTTGTTGTGGAACTATCAAGGACAATCTTGAAGTCTGTTAAGCCCAATCGAGACTGAACGCTGCGAAGCAGCTTTTCTGCTCTTGAGGTGAATCTGTTCCAAGTTGCTTGGACATTTTGATCGAACAATGTTGTTGCAGCGATTCTTGAAATTTCTCTCTTTAAGAAGATCATGAGTCGGCGGACATTAATTCTATCAAGTGCAGAAGGAGTAACCTGAAGGGTCTTTTGACCAAAGATTACGATACCCTCTGCTGGGAATGTAGCAATTGGATTAATGCTTGCTTCGTAAAGCTTGTCGCGCTCCTTGGAAGTTAAACGAGCGCGAGTTTGAATGACTGGCAATCCTGCGGAACCCTCAGTTAAGCCGCCGCGAGTGAAACCTGCGGGAGCAAACCAAAGCTCAGAATTACGTTGTGCGCTGGAGTATGTTCCAAGAGCGACAACTGAAGGTGGCACAAACACAAGCGAATCACTAATTGTGTCTTGGATCTGGACCCAAGGGTAGTAGCAAGCTCCGTAACTAGAGTTAAGCTGTCTTGCACTCAAGTTAGAAACTGCGGTCGCTACAGTACCTGCATTCTGCTGTTGTGTGCTTGTGTTTTCAGTCTGTGGTTTATACCCACTATCAATGTCGATAATACCAAGGGCATCACCTCTGTTTTCACAAATTTCAAGAACCTTAGAGGTTAATGCAGAATTGAAAATACCGGGCAATGTTAAGATGTTCATCTCAACATTCTCTGGATCGGCAATGGTGTCGATAGCACGTCGTACACTATAGAAAGCATAGTTTGATGTATCACTTCCACCATCGAGGTCCGTATTGTTGAATGGCTCTTTGTCTCTGACATCAAGACCATCAAATCCTCCAACAAGAGGAACGGTAAATCGGTCGTAACCCATGTCAAGAACTTGCTCGTAAGTTCCACTAACAGCAGAGAAAGAAGTTCCTGCGTTACGAGAACCAGAACTATAAACAGCGATTTCACCTGTGTCTCCACTATTAGAAGACTTTAGGTCATCTAAAGTAAACACATAAGAGAATTCTGTTCCAGCACCAACGGTGAAATTGTTGGCAGAATTTGGAAGGGCTCTAACAATATCAATGTAACTGCTTTCAAAACGATTGTTTCCGTTTTGTGTACTGTCGATACCAAAGTAGGCATTCGTTGGATCTGCGATGTCGCCATCGGAAGAGCTAACTCTCAAAGGCAATGCTGGATAGTCAACGGTTCCTGTAAAGCGACCTTGTGTTGTAATTCCAGCCTCAACAAACCAGAATGGGTTTAAAACTCCGTGTCTAAATGGATGTGCGATACCGGATGCACCTGTGACATAAGTGTCAGGCGGAGTATCACTGCTGGAAAGAATTGGTGCTGAAGTTTTGCCCCAGTTCTTAAATCGGATAGGACCGAATGAACCGAATGGCAAGAGCCTTGCATCAGTAGCGGCTGCATCAACATCCTCATTCATCTCAAGGCGAATGATGGAGGATCGATTTACAAAGTTTCCATAAGTGCGGTAACGACGCTCTTGATCATCCCAAACAATGTGCTGATCACCAATAACTCTTGCAATGTATTTAGGATGGTTAGGGTTCAAGTTTACAGAACTATATCTTTCTAATACAACGGGTGCATTGTCATTGTCTTTAACATCGCGGACCTCGACAGAGAAGGAACCATAAGGATCAATTTCGTTTGAAGATGCCTTAACATCTGTAATAGAAATTTTAACTCTTCTTTGTTGATCATCACCAGAGTCAAGCGTATGAAACTTAAACAACTTTGTCATAGAGTCAGCAACGAATCCAGTGGATACGGATTGAAGATCCTGGGAAATAATCCAGGGCGATTGTGCTGCTCTAAATCCAAAGCGGAAATTAGCCGCGTTGTTAGAACCGCTATCTAAGCCAAGGATAACTGCATGAGATGCGCCTGTAATATTATCGGCAACCTCTCTTTCATAACTTGGTCCAAGCCAGTAAGTTTCTTTTTGTGCTGTTCTAGTAATTGCAGTATTAATAAGTGTTGGATTTGTATTAAACACTTTGCGAAGATACTTAGAGCTTGAGCGTGTAAAGTCGAAAGCAGTTTCTTTAACAAGAGTTCCATCTTTATCCTTAATGAGAACTTTGTATTCAACCGTAGCTGCTCCAGCAACTCCAGAAGAACTTAAATCCTTGAATAAAACAGCAGAGCCAGTCGCAATTGTAGTGCTTGCTCGAACTGTACCTGAAAGCTCAATCGAGCCCTCGTCAAGATACCACTGAGCAGCAAGAACACCAGTAACAGGTGTGACAGCGGAGGCAGATGGGAAAAGGAAAAGTCCATATGCGCCGCCGTTGACGGCTGGGTCTAAATCGTTAGATCCAGAAACCTGCCAGCCTGCTTCACCCGCGCCGCCGTCAGCAACTTGTGAACTCTGTCCACCAAGGAGACGAACAACGGTTAAAGCACTGCTATTACGCAAGTAAGCTTGTGCTGCATATGCAGCATAGGTAGGTGCAGTATAATTACCATTACGCCATACATCATCGCCAGAACCGCCGGGAATTGGATTACCAAAAACCTGTACATACTCTGAAAAAGAGTTGACTTTAACGGGACGCATTCCTGGTCCTCGCTCTGTTCTACCAATAACTACTGGACCGACCTCATCTGGGAGGGCGGGTAATTGTGAATTGTCGATTTCATTGATGAAAATACCGGGTGAAATAAACTTAAAAGATTTAACTGACATTATGAAGTATCTCCTTGTCGCTCTTCAATATCTTATGAATAAAAAATATTCTGATTATCGTTAATAAATAGTTAATAAAAAGGTGAAAGTCCTAAATATAACTTTATGACCGATAAAAAGGAACATTGCCGCTGATATGAAGATGTTCAGGTATATCACCAAGAATTACATGCTCTCTTGGAATCTTAACCTCAACGGCATTTTCTCTGCGTACAATCTTTGGACGCTCTTCATTTTTGTCGGCTCCCATAATGTAGCCGAGGACTCTAAAGTTAATTTGAGTCTCGTATCCTCGGGCATCTTCAAGTAGCGAGGATGCGTTGTTATTTAGTGTGTAATCGGAGTCAATAAATACCTCAAAACGATGATTGTCCTTTTCTACAACTGTATAATTAATCGCACCAGTTCTTGTCATGAAAGGCGTGATAATTTCATTAACTTGTTGTTGATACTCTGCCATCACTGTTAAGGTATAGTTGACCTCAAGATAGACGGGGATTGGGACCGTAATTGTTTCATATACTACTTTATCATTCTTTCGTGGAAAGTTGTTCTGACCTGTTCCTGCCACATTATGCACTAATCTTTTTGAATCAGCGTTAGCAAAGTTGGCGGTTTTATCTTGTTTGATAGTTCTTGCAATTGTCATAGAGCCACCTTTGTTGTCACCAAGGTTCTGTGCGGCTGCGTAATAAGCGCCGCGCTCTGCTAAATTCTTAGAGATACCAGTACGCTCTATACTCATAATTGGATAGATAAGCCAGCCGTTTACATCACGTAGTTCTCTGTTGTGTTTAATTTGAAAAGCTCGTTCGGCACCTGCCCAAATAAAAGGAACTTTTTTAAACCCTTTATTCGTTGTGCAGAAAATATCAAGCTCATCATCAACAAACTCAAAGAGCGCTCGGTCAATTGTTTCAATTGTTGAGGGCTGAAGTTCTAACTCTTTTAACGGAGCAAGTTCTTGTTTTTTTGGGTTGTCTGAGTAATCAGGTGGCATCGAATAGTCCCTCTCTTGAATAGTATGCTGTAGCTACGATTTCAAATGTGTGATCAATCTGCCCAAACAATTGTCTTGCCCATTCAGTGCTTACAATCTCGTAGTAATAATCGCCATA
>WLWH01001461.1_pt1 | contig 15477 bp, 8 predicted proteins | sample 6712741 | NCBI WGS metagenome assembly WLWH01 (sample SAMN12718694, study PRJNA515312) | sponge metagenome | isolation source: marine sponge | host: Mycale hentscheli | place: New Zealand: South Island, Marlborough, Capsize Point | collected 2003-05-01 | reverse complement strand
CTAATAATAGTGGTGGGACATTTAATGTTACTAATTCAGCAGCATTATTTTCGGACAACGATATTAATGTAACGGGTGGTACGTATAACCCAACTAATGGTTGTATTACCTTTGGCACTAATAGTGGGACTACTTTTGATGTTTGTGGGTTTATAACAGGATTTACAGATTCATACACTACAGACGCTTATTTAAGTGGGACTGAAGTTAGATTTGATAATAGCGTTGAGGGTACTAACTATTATAATGTTGATTTAAATCCTTTACTGAGTGGTAAAACAGATAACACAACATTCAATACATACACAGCTAATACCCAAACAATATTAGACAGTAAAATAGATTCTGTTAATAATTTGGGTGGTGCAAATGAATTCTTTAAAGACAAGAGTGGCACAACGTTAAACTTTAGAACCCTTTCAGGTGGCTCAAATACAATAGTTTCTACCGTAGGTGATATTGTTAAAGTAGACGTTACTATCCCAACCGATACAAATACATTTGTCACAGGATTCACGTATAATGACGCAAACACTTTTACTATATCGAGAAATGATGGCGTAGATTTATTGGCCTCGATTAATACAATGACAGGGTTAACTGTTAATGGTTCTATATCGGCCACAACTTACTTTGGTGATGGTTCTAACTTAACAGGCATTTCAACTGACGATAATTTTGTCACAGGTGGTACTTTAAATAGTGGGACACTTATTCTAGATAGACAAAATGGTTCAGTAACTATTACAGGATTTACTAATGACATTGACACATTTAGCACAGGTGGTACAGTAACACAATCAGCAACAAGTGGTAGTAGTCAAGTTACACTACAAATCACAGGTAATGATGGGTTTACCCCATATAATATCACAGGACTTACAGATACTTTTGTAAATGATTTTAGTTTTAGTTCTAACACATTTACAATAACACAAAATGATGGTTCTACCTTTGATAGTGATTTAAACACTATTGAATTGGGTAATATATTAAGTGCTGTCACATTTAATATAGGTACATCTGGTACTATATCAGCAACAACTTTTAATGGAGGGACTTTTAATGGTACTTTTGTTGGGGATGGTAGTGGTTTAACTGGTATTACTGATAACAACACTTTTGTAACGGGTACAACATTCTCATCAAATCAAGCTATACTATCTAGGAATGATGGTTTTGAAGTCTTTAAACTTAGCGGTGGTTCTAATGTTAATTTAAGTAACCCATCAACTAATGAGATAAAAATAGACGTATCATTACCATCTACAATGAATACGTTTACAACAGGATTTACGTATAACGATTCTAACACACTTACGATAACTGATAATGACGGTGGGGTATTTAACGCTTCTATCAATACAATGACAGGATTAACTGTTAATGGTACTTTATCCGCAACAACTTATTTCGGAGATGGCTCTAATTTAACTGGTATATCTAGTGAAGATAATTTTGTTACCGGTGGAACTTTTAGTTCGGAAACACTTACTTTAGATAGACAAAATGGTTCTGTTACTATAACTGGATTTACGTCAGACTCAAATACATTCGTAACAGGTTATACGTATAACGATTCTAACACATTCACAATAAGTAATAATGACGGTTCAAATTATTCCGCATCAATAAATGTAATGACAGGGTTAACCATTAATGGTGAATCGACAGGTACGACACTTACAGTTAATGGGCAATCAGTGTTTAGTGGAAGTAGTACCGATGTTTTACAAATATATGGTTCTGGGTCTACATCACCACTTTTTAGAATAGAAGGTTCATCTGGTGAATTATTTAGTGTATCAGATAGCTTGATAGGTGAATTATTCACCGTAAACAATATTTCTGGACTACCTATTTTAGTGGTAAATTCAGATAACACTATATTATGGGGTGATAATACGGTTCCATCACTTAATACCACAGTTAAAAAATCTATAAATTCAGGATTATCAGAAATTTATTCGATACCTGTAAGTGCATACACAGGCGGTTTCTTTGAGTATACGGTAACTGGTGCTGGGGCTAGAGCTGGTTCAATTATGTCCATATTTAGTGGAACATCAGTTCAATTTAACGAAACAACAACAAACGATATAGGAGATACAAGTGGGGTTACTTTTGATATGAATATATCTGGCGGTACCGCTAACTTAACTGTTTCAGCTACAACAAACAGTTGGGAAATAAAAACAATTGTAAGAAGTATATAAAATGAGTTTTAGTTATTCACCCAACATAATTAAAGATGATTTGGTGTTTTATGTGGACGCAGCAAACACTAGTTCATATGTTAGTGGTAATACAACAGTTAACGATTTAATTTTAAATAATAACGGTACATTACTAAACGGAGTAGGATTTTCAAAAAACGTATCTGGTGAGTTTACTTTTGATGGAGTTGATGATATGATATTAGTAGACTATAGTCCGGAATTAGTTAGTAATCTAGATAACATGTCTATTGAGGTTTGGATGAATTTTGGTTCTATCGGTAGTAAATTTACACAAATAATAACTAATAGAGAAGGTAGTGACTTTAAAACTACTATGGCAATAAATTTAGATAATAGACAAGTGGCCAGACCATGGAATCCTTCAGGTAATGATACAATGGTTTTATACTGTCACGTAAGTAATGGTACTAATTCTTACTATGCATTTAGAAAAGAGTCGTTTGGTATTACCGATGGGGATAATACTTGGCATCAAGTTGTTTCAACATTTTCTAGTAGTGAGAATAAATTAAAATTATATTATGATGGTGAATTTAGTAGTATGGTAACAACAGCTAACCCAACGTATAGTTCTACAAACCCTTGGAGGATAGGTTCTGGGTATAGTTATCCAAGCAGCCCTTACACATATAGTATGGTAGGTGATATATCAAATATTAAAATGTACCACAAAACACTATCACCAGATGAGGTGATGAGGAATTATAACGCATTAAAAGGTAGGTTTAAGTCATGATTAGAATAGTAAAACTACCAACATAAAAAATAAATACAATATTTATATATAATAATAATAACAATAAAAAAATAAATTATGTCACACAGATATGAACACAGAAATTTTATGATTTTCAATGTTAGTGAGTTGGGTTCTATTAACTTTTCGGAGGTTTTAGAGTCTTCAATTAGTACAGTTAGAAAATCTATTGATGAAACACAAACATTCGTTAAGTGGGATGGAGACTCCATTCCAACATCCGTTGATAATTTAACAACAAAGGATGGTCCTTACCATTATGATGAAATTTTAACAATATTAGCAACCTCTGGTTGGACAAGTACTGAAATAATTGAGTAATGAGTGGGACAATTGCACCAAAAATAACCGATGGTTTGGTATTCTATTTGGATGCAGCTAATCCTAATTCATACGTAAGTGGAAGTACAACAACGGATAGTTTAGTATCTAACGATGTTGGTACATTAGTAAATGGAACAGGATTTTCAACTGAAAATAATGGTGTTTGGGATTTTGATGGTACTAATGATTATATATCCTTGTCAAATACTATTACTAACACAATATATACTTTAGATTTTTGGTATAAAATGGGTGGTAATGATGGGTCATATGGTTATTTTGCAAGTTCGGGTGCTAATGGTTTTGCTATTAGTGAAGGAGGCCCATTCCCAGGGCTTTTTTATGGTGATTTTTATTATTACCATAATAGTACTCTATCACCCATTGGCAGTATACCATCATTAACAGAATGGAATAGTGTAACATCAATAATTGATACAACTTCCAATAATATTAAAGTTTATGGAAATGGTTCTTTAATTTCAAATAACACAATAAATAATTTATCAACTTCCGTAACTAATATCGGTAGGTATGTATCCTCTAATAATAATTTTTTAAATGGGAATTTGGCTTCATATAGAATTTACAACCGAGCCTTATCATCGACAGAAATCCTACAAAATTACAACACACTAAAAGGAAGATTCGGATTATGAGTACAATAGGGGGTCCAAGATTATCTACAATACCACCAACATTTTTTAATGATTATTCATTTGAGTTTGATGGAGTTGATGATTATGTTTCTACTAACTCTAAAATAATTGGTTCGGATATTACTCTTTCGGGCTGGGTTAACTTTAATGGTAGTTATTCTAATTTCTCCGCACATTTTCCAATGTCGATTACTCCAAGTAATATAGGTCTTCCAAATGAAACATTGGGTAGATTCTATAAAGATGGTTCAAAATTACAGATAGCTATACAATGTAATGATAATACTGGAGCTAATTTTTCAACTTATTATGTAGATAACACAACTCTTGAAGGTGCTGGGTGGCAACATATATGCCTAACTTACAATGCAACAACAGGACATATATACGCTTATTTAAATGGAGTTACTCAGAATTGGGTAAAAATATTTGCAGCATCTACACCTATACCATTTTTAACTGCTGTTAGTGGTAGGATTTATGAGAGTAACTTAACTATTGGAAGGTTAAATCCTACTACATCTACGGGTACATTTTTAGGGTTAGTGGACGAAGTAAGCACATATAATAGAATACTAACTCAAGCAGAAATTACAAGCATTGCATCAGCACCAACAGACTTAACAGACCTCTCTCCAGTAGCATGGTACAGAATGGGTGATAATGGTGTGTTCAGAGACCCACAATGGTTAATTCCGAATAATGAAAATAAAGATAAGGCATCAAATTATTCAATGAGTTTTGACGGTACTAATGATTATATGTCAACTTCTGTTAGTAGTTTAAATTCTACTACAACATTTACCATATCGTTTTGGGGAAAGAAAACATCTACAACTAAAACGGTTGGATTAAATGATAAAGTAACGGGTACAAATAAATTTTTACTTTACTGGTGGAGTGATGGTAATGTATATTTAGGTGCTAGAAATGGGGCATCCAATTCTAGCGCTACTTTTGCATTATCATATGATTCAAATTGGCATCACTTTATGGGTGTGTATGTAGGTGGAACATCATTAAGACTTTATGTGGATGGGGTTTTAAGAGATACTATTACTTCATCGGTACCCGCAACATTAAGTTCTGTAATGGGTAATAATATAACTATTGGGTATGTTGATAATACTTCTTATACGACTGGTAGTATTGATGAGGTTGCGATATGGAACTCTGACCAATCTACTAATGCTGCCGACATTTATAACTTAGGAACTCCTACAGATTTAACAAGCCTAAGTCCTTTAGCTTATTATAAAATGGGTGAAGACGCAACATTTAGAGACCCTCAATGGCTAATTCCAAATAATGAAAATAAAGATAATTATTCGAACTATTCATTGTCGTTTGATGGAACGAATGATTATATTAATTGTGGAAATGTTAATCCATCGGGTGCTTTTACTGCATCTCTTTGGGTAAAAAGAAATTCCACCGCAGTTACTGAACTATACCAATCACTTATTGTTAAAAATGATAATGCATCTGAAAGAGTATTTCTAGCACGAATTTATATATTTGATACCACCAGAGCATATATTCAATTTTATATTTCCGATACTGGGGTTTTTGAAGCTGCTCATCAAGTTCAATCTAATAATATAGGAACCGCATTAAATGACTTAGATTGGCATCACATATGTCTTGTAAATCCAGGAGATGGTGAGTTGTTAAAAATATATATGGATGGTTCAGAAACATTTTATAGTATTATTCCTGCCCGTGGTACGGGGCTTTCATCATTGTACAATGCACCAACAACACCAATGACAATAGGTGGTAGAACAACCGGTGGTGAATTCAATGGAAAAATTGATGAAGTTGCAATTTTTGATGGTGACCAAAGTGCAAATATTAGTACGATTTACAATAGTGGAAAACCAACAAATATTACAGGAATTACAGGACTAACCAATCATTGGAGAATAGGAGAAGATGCTACCTTTGATGGTACAAATTGGACTGTTCCTGATATCGTTGGAAGCAATCCAGGAACTTCAGCAAACATGGGTATAAATGATAGGGTTGGTGAATCACCGAGCAGTTCAGGAAACATACTTAGTTATAATATGGATATTAAAGACAGAGTCGGTTATGCACCAAATAGTGAAAACAATGCATTAAGTATCGATATGGTATTAAGTGGTAGAACTACCGATGTTCCCACGTAATTTTTATTCATTTTAATTAATTCTACATATTTATAATAAAATAACATTTAATCTACTGGATAGGGAAAGTAATTAAAGAATGGCAAACGAATTTGTAATAAAGAATGGATTTATCTCCAAAGGAGATTCTATTGTTAATGGAACCATATCTGGTGACACATTAAATCTAACAACAACACCCTCAAACGATAATTCACAAACACAAGTATTAGTTAGAAACAACACTAGTGGTTTAATAGAATATAGAGACGCATCATCATTAAGTGGTACTTCTGGTACAAATACTTTTGTTACAGGAACCACATTTGGTTCAAATCAGTCTATAACAAGAAGAAACGATGGGGCCGATGTTTTAATATTAACTGGTGGTACTAATGTAACTCTTTCTAATCCATCAACAAATCAAATTAAATTTGATGTTAATATTCCTTCTGGAATGAATACATTTGTTACAGGGTTTACCTATAATGATAATAACACGTTTACAATATTTGATAATGATGGTGGTTCATTTCCGGCAACTATTAATCAAGTAAGTGCATTAACTGTAACAAATTATATAGATTATACAACAGGAATTAAACCATCCGCAATTAGTGGTAGAACTTATTTTGATGTAGATGAAAATGCTTTATCTTATTTTCCCCAAACACCTGCGAATGACGTAACAATTAATATTGGTCAAGAATCTGTAATAAGGGTACATAATAATACAGGTGTTCAAATTAATAATGGAGAAGTTTGTCACATAACTTCAGAACAACCATCAGTAAATGGGGTACCTAGTGTTATATTAGCGATTGCTACTGGAGATACCACAACAGGGGGTAAATATGGTATTAGTGGTGTTGCAACACACGACATACCTGATGGTACAGAAGGATTTATAACCTCATTTGGTTTGGTTAGAGATTTAAATATTACAGGCGTTACAGAAGGAACTGAAATATATCTTTCTGATTCTACACCTGGTGCGTTTAGATATACCCCACCTGACACAGAATTTAGAAGAAGTATCGTTGGGTATGTTGTTACAACTGGTACAACTACAGGAAAAATATTGGTGGGGATAACTAATGAAGTTGGTTTTTCAGAATTGTCAGAATCATTATTATCCGTTGTAACTGAAAACAACGCATCCACAGGTACTAGAGATGGTGGAGAAGTTACAATAAATAGTGGTGATAATACCTTATTTGATATATCTTCAGGTAGTGGTATTATAGTAGACAATTATACTGACCCTAACTCACCTACAATCCAAAATATTGCATGGGATTCTATAACAGGAAATTCAGTTACTAATTTAACTGGTGATAGTGCTTCATACATCTTTTTAGATTCTAATACAAACACAGTTCAGTTTGGGATTTCTACCCCACCTACAGAAGCAGATTATAGAGATAATATATTTTTAGGTATTGTTGGACACGCTAACTTCACTAATCTAATTAACTTATTTAACACACCTATACAAATTGTATCTCCAATCAACCAACATCAGGATTTAACATCTGCGATTGGACCTTTTAGTATAAACGGAAATAGGGTATCAAACATAACAGGAACTTTAGAACTTCAAAAAAGCGTAGGTAAATCTTATTTTTATGGTGGTAATTTCCATACAGACACTAAAGTACCTTCTAGTATTACAACCGCACAATTAAGTGGTTCTACATTAATATATGCTAAAGGTACCACAGTTTTAGGTCCTAGTGGGACAACTATAGACCCTGATAACTATGACCCAGATGGTGCTGGTACTATTACTCCCATACCTGGAGTAGGTGCTTATGTCGCACATAGAATTTGGCATCAACCATCATCAAACTTATTAATTTTCCAATACGGACAAGAATTTTATGTAAACGCAGCGATTGCGAGAGATGAGTTTGAGTTTGAAAATTTTGTAGTACCCGCAGGGTTAAACGAAACTTCTTATTTGGTGGCAATTATAATTGCACAAGATGGTGATACAGATTTAGATTCGGCAACTATAATACCACAAGGTAAGTTTGCTGGTACTGGTGGAGGAGGTGGTTCTGCGGCAGATACATTACAAACCGCTTATGACAACTCTAGTAGTCCTGAAATTATAACAGACTCAACAAGAGGGGCGGTAGACTTTAGAGTTGGTAGTGGTTCTGATAGTGATAACGTTGTCACTTTCCAACAAAATAGTGGAACAATAAACGCTTTTGTTGAAGGTACGGGTGACGCTAAGTTTACTAATTTAACAGGAACTAGTGTAACCTCTAATTCGGCAATAAATGTTTTTAATGGACATATTAATATAAGAGATAATTCTTTCTTTTTACAAGGTAGGACGGTTGCGGACGCCAATGTTTCTTTAATAGGTGTAGATAATCAAGATAGAGTTTTCGTTGGTAATGCAGGATACGATACATACATAGATAGTGACACTATTGTAGATGGTGTATTATCAGCACAAACCGCATTCTTAACATCCACACCAACACTTAATAATTCCGCAACTGATATTTTAGTAAGAAATAGTAGTACAGGTGAAGTAGAATATCGTCCAGTTAGTGGTATAACACCCGATACGAATACTTATGTTACAGGTGGTACTGTTTCAGTACCCGCAACTGATAGTAGTAATAGTGGTTCTATTGGTTTATTCTATAAAAACTTTGATGGTACGCCTAGAATACTTCCCTTTGAGGATACATTTACAACAGGCTCGACTTACGATAATGGAACTGCGTTAGCAACTTTTGATAGAAATGATGGCACTTCTTATACATTAGATTTATCCACAATAGATGTTAATGATACATTTAGTACAGGATTCACTTACAATAACGCTAACACATTAACAATAAGTAGAAATGATGGTGTAGATTTAAGTACCTCTATTAATACTATGACAGGATTAACTGTTAATGGTACATTAGTAGTCGATACTTTTTCTGCAACAACATATACAGGATTAACATTAAATGATTTAGACGATGTAACAACAAATATTCCACCAACACCAGATAATTCATATCAGGGTGAGTTAATTTATTTTGACGTGGCATCCAACCAATGGGTTTCTGGTGAAGAATATGGTAATCTAGGTGACGTTACAATATGGGGTAAAAAAGGAAGTGCTGGAACAATAGATAAAGGTTGTCCAGTTTATATTGTTGGATTTGACGATGATATACATGAGGTAGAATTGGCAAACGCTACAACCGCAACCACAATGCCAGTGATTGGATTTACCGCTGAGGATTTCGATAATGCGGGGGTTTACCCAATTGTCACCTTTGGTAAAATAACTGGATTAGATACTTCAAGTGCAACAACGGTAGTTAATCCATTTGGTGAAACTTGGGAAGTTAATGATGTTCTTTATATGTCAAAGAGTGATGGTGGATTAACTAAATTCAGACCATCAGGAACAGATACACAAATACAAAGAATCGCTAAGGTATTAAAGGTTGGTACTACTGATGGACAATTATTTATATTCAACACCGCAAGAACCGCTGGTTTACCAAATTTAACAACAGATTACTTATGGGTTGGTAATGGTGATGATACGCCACAAGAACTTATCAGAACAGATGTAGGTATAACCGTTACAGGATTTACATATGATAACATTAACACATTTACTATAAATGATAATGTTGGTTCAGCGTTTACCACAAGTATAAACGTATTATCGGCAACAACTTATTATGGTGATGGTAGTAACCTTACTGGGGTTGGTGGTGGTCCATCACTAAGAGAAGTTACTGGTACAACTACCTTCGCAACAGCAAATGAAACTGTAAACTGTACATCTGGAACTTTTGTAGTAAATCTACCAACAGCGGTAGGTATTCAAGGAACTACTTACACATTAGTTAATAGTGGGACTGGAATAATAACAATGAAGGGCTCTTTAGGTCAAACAATCAATGGTTCCGCAACAATTGGCTTAAAACGACAATACATAAGTAGAACTGTGCAATCAAATGGGTTAAACTGGATAGTTATATAATAAAAAGAAATTAAAAATTAAAAAATATGAGTTATACACCACCATTAGACGCTGAAGTAACAGCGTTCAAAACAACAGCACTGTTAGCAAGTGGGGCAACTTACACCTCATCCGTAGATTGGGATGGGAATGTAGATGGGTATTCACAAGTTCAAACAGAAATATTGTCGTCACACGATGGGACAATTGCTATTGATTTTTGTGAAGATGCATCATTTACTGATGTAGTTAGAAGTTTATCAATACCTTATGTAGCAAGTGGAGGGTATCAATTTTTTGCTGCACCTGCCTTTGCAAACTTCATTAGATATAGATTTACGAATAACGGGGGAGTTACTCAAACGGATTTCTATTATACGACTAAAATACTAACGACTGCAATTAGCCCTCAACTATTAACAACGGATGCTTTTATTGCTCCTGCAATGGTTACTTCATTAGGTAGGAATATTCAAGTTGGTACAGACCCAAATGGTACATTTACTAATGCACCAGAAGGAGGTGTTGACAATGGTAATTCAACAACGACTCCACTATCGGGTACTGGTGTTTTTGAGGGTACATTTTCAGATACACAAGGATATACCTCAACATCAATATTTGTTAAGTCAGACCAAGATTCAGCAACGGGTGGACTTCAGATTATTCATTCAAGTGATGGTGTTACAGATGAAAGAGTTATCAGCTTTAGTTATATCGCAGCAGACAATCCACAAGGATTAATTTATCTTATACCATCATCAACAAAATACTTTAGATTAAAATATACTAATGGTGCAGTGGCACAGACTGGATTTACTACCAGTATAAAATATGAAACATCGCCACAACAAATACCATCGTTACCAATTGGGTTACCTATTAGTGATAATACATTGGCAAATGTTACTAAGTCTGTTATTATAGGACGAAATGATGTAGGGACGCTTAACAATGTAGCTACCGATAATCAGAACCATTTAAAAGTTGACGCTGCAAACAACAGAGTTACTTATGATGAGTTTCCGATATCAGAATTTACAGCAATATCACAATTAACATTTCCATATAATATAAATACGGATTTATGTAATGTAGAAGTATTAGGTTCGGGTACAGTAACACAAGACGAAAACCTAGCTAAAATATCCACAAGTTCAGCTAGTACAGCAACAGAGTTTGCTGCATTAGAATCTATAAAGACTATAACATATAGAGCGGGTGAAGGTGCAATGTGTAGAATTTCAGCTTTGTTTACAGATAAAAAACCCAATGGTGCAACGAGTGTTCAAGGTTTTGGATTAGGTGATGCAAATGATGGTTATGGATTTATTATGTCAGGTACTTCATCTGAAGTGAGTGTAGCTTACAGAACAAATGGGGTACAAACAACTATTACTCAATCATTATGGAATGCAGATACAATGGATGGTAGTGGAGACGCAAACAATCCATCAGGAATGTTACTAGACCCAACAAAAGGAAACATCTATCAAGTTAGTTATGGTAGTGGATTTGGATGTGCTTATTTCTCTATTGAAAGTCAATCAACGGGTCATATGGTATTAGTTCACACTTTACATATAGCTAATTTAAGAACAACACCAGCAGCATATAATCCAACTTTTGCATTAAGAGCAGAGGTATTCAAGGATGGAACATCAGATGCTAATGATTACGTAGTTTGCGTATCGGATATGTCATCCTTTACACAAGGTAAAGATAAGGTTACTGGTTCTATTAATGCATTTCAGAATGAAAAAAATATTGGGGGTACGGATACTTGTTTATTTAATCTCCAAAATAAAGCAACCGTCTTCGGTGGAACTACTGGAAACAATAAAGTATCAGCAATATTACAATCAATATCACTAATAAATGACAGTAACGGTGCTGGAACATTCAGCATTTATGAAGACGCCACTATAGGGGGTTCACCCTCTTACACCGATATTGACGCAAATACCTCTGTTATCTCACAAGATACGGCTGGAACTACAGTATCGGGTGGTAAGTTACTATGGGTAGGTGGTGTTGGAAAGGATAATGGTGATTCGGCATCCCTTTTTGAATTGGGTATCGCAATGAGGCCTGGTAGTATATATTCGTTTGTTGCCCGAACACTTGGTGGTGCGAATGATATGTCGATAGGGTTGGTTTGGGTAGAAGATTTTTAACTAATAAAAATAATTAAAAAATAAAAAAATATGGTATACGCACTAATAAAAGACACCGATAAAATAGTTTCATTAAAAGAATCCGTTATTGATAACGTTAATTTTACATTTACAATTACAAGCTTTAAGGATGAAGTATATGTTGAACAGTATACAAATGCTGATGAAATTGTTGAACGTATTAAATCTTTATTTGGTACCTCACTTGGTATTACTGCATAAAATAACTTGTGTACTATTAAATAAGAGTGTTTAATTTAAGTCATCACCATAGATATCTGTCTTAGGTTTACACCTTTCCTTAATTAACTTTTCAACAAAGGCGAACATTTTAAGGCCATTCTTTTCACAATACTCTTTTAATATTTTGTGTGTTTGTGGTGTGATTTTTAAGTTTTTGTCCCTTTTCATAAGGCGTTTCTATATAAGTATGATAAAAGTATCTTTTTTTTCTTACTTATTTTGTGGTGTACACCACAAAATAAATTTTTTGATGTTTTACACAATATTTATTATAAAATAACTAATAAAGAAAAAATTAAATTAAATGGCATCAGACAATAAAATATTTGTATCACCAGGGGTGTTTACATCAGAAAAAGACTTATCCTTTGTAGCACAACAAGTTGGTGTTACAACATTGGGTGTTGTGGGAGAAACTACAAAGGGTCCCGCTTTCGAACCAATATTTATAACAAATTATGAAGAATTCAGTTCAATATTCGGTGGCCAAAATCCAACCCTTTTTGGTAATGAGAAACCAAAATATGAGTTACCATATATAGCTAGAAATTATTTATCACAATCAAATCAACTATTTGTAACAAGAGTTTTAGGTTTAACTGGTTACGATGCTGGTTCGGCTTGGATGGTGACTACAGAAGCTAATTATAACCCAACAACGATAACAACAGCCTCTACTTTAAACTGGACGGCCGAATTTTCGGGTGGTAGTGTTTATTTTGGTTTTGGTGGTACTGGGTCTTCTCAGATAGAGAACCTATACGATATGGGTTTATTACCTTCACAATCGGCAGGATTTACTTCTAGTGTCGTACCAAACGATACATCAACTTACCCAGAAGGTATTGTATTTAATAAAACTGGTTCTGACTTTTCTGGTTCGTCATCCACTATATTACAAAATACATACGATGGAACGGCTTTAACTGGAACTTGTTCTGGTACAGTTACAACATATATAGCGTCAGCATACACACAATATGAGGGTATGGTTGTTGCGATGTTAAGGTCTAGAGCTGATTATTCTGTAGATGACTTAGTTTGGAGAACACAACAAATTAGTAGTGGTTTAGAAATGGGACCTGGTAACGTAGGTACTAACCCTTTAGCTGATTTTGTATTATCCGCAACTAGTGATACTACTAGTGCTATAACTAAGTATGATGTCTCGTTAGATGTGTCGAAAAGAAATTATATATCAAGAGTTTTAGGTACGGATTGTTTTGATTCGGATACTATGGTTTTTGTTGAAGAACAATACCCAAAACTATTGAACAGTTTAATAGCAAATAATTATATTTCAGGTTTAGATGTGAGTTTAGCTTATAGTGATGAGTTTGAAAATTACAAACAACAATGGCAAACACCTGAAACACCTTGGGTTGTTTCTGAACTTCGTGGTAATATTGTAGAAAAATTATTTAAAATTATTAGCATTTCAGATGGTAGTGCAGCAAATAAAGAAATAAAAATATCGATAGCTAACATCAAACCAGACACTAAAGAGTTTGATATTGTTGTTAGAAGCTTTAATGACTTAGACGCTAGACCTTCAATACTTGAAAGTTTCCGTAAGTGTGTTATGGACCCATCTAGTGATAATTATGTCGCTAGAAGAGTTGGTACTGCTGATGGTGAGTTTTCATTGAGAAGTAGGTATATAATGTTAGTTGTTAACCCTGTCGCGTCTATTGACGCGTTTACGGCTGGGTTTGAGGGTTATATTGTTAGAGATTACGATTCTGGGGTGTTAGCACCAGAAAATATATATAAAACAAAATACAACCCAACAGCTGAAAAGATTAGAAAAGTGTATTTAGGTATTTCAAATACTGTGGGTATTGACCAAAATATGTTTAATTGGAAAGGTTATACCGATAATACACCATCAATACAATGGTCGGCAACAACAAAGGGGTTCCATATGGATAGTGGGGCAACAATTGCGGGAAGTTTTGACGTTGGTGAGTATCAATTTAGAACTGAAGCCGGAATACAAGGAACTGATTATGAGGGTATTAGAGCAAGAAAATTTACATTTGTACCTTATTTAGGTTTCGATGGTTGGAATTGTTATAGAGATGTTAGAACCAATGGTGATAAATATAAAGTAGGTAAGGTAGGTTGGACTAATGGTCTTGCTAATGGTGAGTTTTTGTTAGTGGATACAACCGAAGGTACTTCTGATTACTACGCCTACCAACAAGGGTTTAGAACTTTCGCTAACCCTGAGGCAGTTAATATAAATGTTTTAACAGTTTCCAATGTAGAGTTTGGTGATAATAATGAGTTGGTTTCTGAAATTGTTGACATGGTTGAGGAAGAAAGAGCTGACTCTGTGTATATAATGACATCACCAGAGGGTGTTACATACGATAACACGGGAATTCTTACTGGACTTGGGTTTAATTCTATAGTTGCTGATTCAGCTGAAGATATTGTTGACCTATTGGATGTTGCTGATGTAGATTCTAACTATACAGCCACATATTGGCCTTGGATTCAGTCTAGAGACCAAGAAAATAGTGTTAATGTTTGGTTACCACCAACATATGAGGTTGTTAGAAATATAGCTTTAACTGATAACGTATCATTCCCATGGTTCGCTTCAGCTGGTTACACAAGAGGTTTAACAAACGCTCTTCAAGCTAGAGTTAAATTAACTGAAGACCAAAGAGACACACTTTATGAAGGTAGAATTAATCCAATGGCGACATTCTCAGACCAAGGTGTGGTTATTTGGGGTAATAAAAACTTACAAATAGCTGATTCAGCATTAGATAGGTTAAACATTAGAAGGTTATTACTACAAACAAGAAAATTAATTTCAGCGGTAGCGGTTAGATTGTTATTCGAACAAAATGACCAAATAGTTAGAAATCAATTCTTAACACTTGTTAATCCAATTTTGGAGAACATTAAAAGAG
>WLWH01001460.1_pt1 | contig 15480 bp, 20 predicted proteins | sample 6712741 | NCBI WGS metagenome assembly WLWH01 (sample SAMN12718694, study PRJNA515312) | sponge metagenome | isolation source: marine sponge | host: Mycale hentscheli | place: New Zealand: South Island, Marlborough, Capsize Point | collected 2003-05-01 | reverse complement strand
AATGCTTGAAAGAGGTCAGAATATGTTTAGTAAATAATAATTAAATTAAAATAAAATTATGACTCAAAATGTAAACCAATTCGGAATGTCTCTTGAGAAAGGTCTTTTAACCTTATCAAAAGATAATTTATTCGATGTAAAAGTTGATAATGCTTCTGTTGCTACTTTAGTAAATGGCGCAGCTGTAAAAATCACAGATACCACAGATTCACAAATTACTGTTGATATAGCAACTGCTGCTGCTGATGATATTTTTGGATTTGTTGTTTATGAATCTAGAAAAAATTCACACATTGCCGGCGATTTTGTAAGAGTTGCTTGTATGAATTCAGTGATGCAAATGGAAGCAAGTGCAGCTATTGCAAGAGGCGCTTCTGTTGAAATCGTACCAACTGGCGAAAAAGTTGCAACTGTAGCTGCTGGAACTGTTATTGGTCGCGCTTTAGATAAAGCTGCTGCTGATGGTGATTTAATCAGAGTTTTAATATCAACTCTATAAATTTTATAAATTAAAAATCTAAATATTATGGATACAAATAAATTAAAAAATATGATGGCCGTTATTGAAAGCGGTAACCATAACAACGGCCTTATATCTGTTGTGCAACCTAGCGGAATGAAAGATGTAAAAGGTAACATTCTAATGAATGCTGCTCCTTCTGGATTCCAACAAGACATTGACACTTTAACAGCTATTAAGCAAGAAATAATCGAGCAAAAATTCTACACTTTAGATCCTGCTGCTTTTACTCCTATTGTTACTGGTTTTGGTGCTTACTCTTCTGAAAGCTTATATTATCAAAACTTCCAATTAGGCGGAAACTTTGAAGAAGGTATCAGTGGACACGGAACTGCTACTAAGAAAACTAAGACTAATGTTGGTTATGATGCGATTAATCTTCCTTTCTACTTCTGGCACGCTGCTTTAGATTATGGCTTGACTGAAATTAGACAAGCTGCTGCAAATAATGGCGGAGCTATTAGACTAATAGAGCAAAAAGAAAGAGCTAATAAAAAGAACTATGATTTAGGTATTCAAAAAGTTGCTCAATTAGGTATTTCTGGACTAGATAAAGTTGATGGTATTTTAACTTTAGATAATCAAGGCGCTGCAAATAATACTTCTATTATTGTTGGTTCTTTATCTTCTAGAACTTCTACCGAGTTAAATGCGATTGTTGCTACTTTAATTGCAGCTTATAGAGCTAACTGTGACCAAACTGCCTTCCCTAATACTTTTGTAATTTCAGAAGCTGATAAATTGGGTCTTTCTAGCTTTGTTGCTGAACAACAACCAATGATAAGCAAGTTTGAATTCTTATTAAAAGCATTTAGAGAGCAAACTAACAACCCTAACTTTGAAATTATTGCTAGTGTTTATTGTGATACTACTCAAAACGATTTAGGCGAAACTAGATATGCTTTATATAATAAAGATATTGATACAATGGAAATGAATGTAAATATTCCTTTCACTTCTACTTCTTTTGCTACTGCAAACGGCTTTGATTTTGAGAGTGTATCTTATTCTCAATTCAGTGGAATTATTGCTAAGAGACCTAAAGAAATTTTATATTTTAGCTATTAATATTAATTAAACATAAATAATTATGATAACTTTACAAAATCAATCCAAAAAACTTTATATCGTATCTGACGACAGATATTTTAAACCAGGTGCTTCTATTGCTTTTGACGACAAAGAAGCAAAAAGATTATTAAGATATGATGGTATTGTTAGCTTGGCTGATGTTGCTAAGGAAGCGGAAACAATAGCTGAAAAAGCTATTGAAGCTGCTGACAAGGCGGATAAGAAAGCTAAAAAGGCTAAAAAGGTTGATGATAATAAGGAATAATTAATTAGTTAGTAATTATGGCTTGCACGGATCCTATCATTACAGCACTTACGCCAGAAGAGTTCAAATCTCAATTCTGGCGTGATTTTACATATATTGCAACTTGGGATATTGCAACTACCTATAATACAGGTGACCAAGTTTTTTATGACCTTAACAAAAGGTTTTATCAGTGCTTGAATGATGGGGTCGTGGGAGTTTTACCTACTGATACTAATAATTGGAAAGCTATATCTAATTTTGATTTAATTTGCGATCTTGATATAACTAATGCTTATGCAGAGGCTTGTGTCAATTTTAACAGCGCTCTATTTAGCAGCGATCAAGATAAGATATTAGCTTACTTATATTTATCAGCTCACTTCGTAGTAAATGATTTAAGTGCTGGCGGAACTTCTGGAGGGAATGTTGACGCTGGCTTAGTAAATAGTAAAAGCGTTGGCAATGTGTCGGTTAGCTCTACAATACCAGATTATTACTTAAAGTCTGGTTATGCTTTTTATGCTACTACTACTTATGGCAGAAAATATATTGATATGATAAGAACTAGAGCTATTGGAAATATGGTAGCTATTGCAGGAGGAACTAATGCCTAATGCCAATGTTAAAATTGATTATAATATTGAGGGATTAGAAAGGATAAGAAAAAATTTAGAAGAAAGTAAATTAACAGCTAAATTAGGGATATTTGGTGATAAAAATAAAAGAGATGATAAAACGGGAAGAACAAATGCAGAAATTGGGGCGGATCACGAATTTAGCGTTCCATCTCGCAACTTGCCTCGTAGGTCTTTTTTATTAGATCCTTTGACTATAAAAGGAAAGGAACTAACAAAGAAGGTAGGGCAGATAATAGATAGATATATTGATGAAGAAAACGGTATAGAAACTATATTAGAGCTAGTCGGAATTTATGGCGAGTCAATAGTGCAAGAAGCCTTTGAGACTGGAGGTTTTGGAGCTTGGCAGCCAATAAAAGAGGCTACTGCTAATAGAAAAGGAAGCTGGCAAGAATTGATTGCAAGTAGTCAATTGAGGCGTAGCGTTATTAGTAAAGTTGAAAAAAGAAATAATTAATTATGAGACAACCAAAAGTTGATTTTGTTTTAAATTGCTGGTCAGAGCCAATAGAGCTTATAAAGATAACGACAAGCGTTGTTGACTATCGAAATGTTAGAACAGAAGAAATAATCAATTTTAAGGGGGTTATACAGCCGTTAAAAGCTGAACAAATAAATATAAAGCCACTTGAGACTAGAAGCTGGAAATGGTTTATGATACATACAAGGGCAGAAATAGCAATCAATACTAATGATAAAATAGAGATTGATAGCAAAGAATATAAGGTTATGGATAAAAACAATTATAGCCGCAATGGTTTTTATGAATATCATATAGTAGAAAGTTATGAATAGAGAGCCAATATTAATTTTAGGGGATATAATAAAAGATTTTATGACATTAAATGACGATCAAATATATATCTATAATCAAGATTTTAACCCTACCAATACATCTGGGCTTTTTATAACTTTAGGCTTTAATAATTCAGTAAATTATAGCAGCATAAATAGATTTAATCCAGACACAGAACAACAAGAATTATCTATTAATATGAAAGAAAGCTATTCTATTAATGTTTACTCCAAAGACTCAAGCTCAAGAATAAGAAAAGAAGAAGTAATTATGGCTTTAAATTCTGATCTAGCAAGAAACAAACAAGAAGAATATTTTTTCCAAATAGCTCCAATAACACAAGGCTTTGTCAATGTGTCAGATTTGGAGGGCGAGGGAATGTATAATAGATTTGCTCTAAATATTAATATTTTAGCACATTATAATCAAGTGAGAGATACTCTTGTTTATGATACTTTTAATAACTCAATTGAAAACGAATAATTATGTCTATACCTATTCAAAATATCATTAATGTTTCAATCACAGGAACTCCAGCGGGTTTGCCTGCTGCCAATGTAAATAGTGTTGCAATATTTACTACTGAAACTCCTAGTAACATTGATGAATTTAATACTTATGTTACAGCCTCAGCGGTTCAAACTGATTATGGAACTAATAGCGTTACTGCTAAAATGGCAAGTAACATTTTTGCACAATCACCAAATGTTCTAACTGGTGACGGCCGCCTTGTTATTATACCTTTGATAAATGCAATTAGTGCAATAGAAGGTATTTATGAAAGCACAGATATTACAGCTAACTTAACAAACTTACAAGCTATTGCTGATGGCGATATTAGAGTTGTTTTAAATGGCAATAATGTTGATGTAACAGGCCTAAACTTCACTAATGCAAGCTCTTTATCTGATGTTGCAACAATCTTACAAAGAAAATTGACTAATGTTATAGTAACTGCAAAAGCTACTGGCTTTGATCTAGCTTCTAAAAAGGTTGGTGCTTCTTCTTCTATTGACTTAGTGCAATTGCCTGCTGGTTCCGGAACTGATTTAAGTGTTGCATCGTTATTCAATGTAGCGGCTGGAACTGCAACAGGTGGCGCAGACTCACAAGGCGAAACTATATCAGATGCTATCTTAAGAACAGAAGAGCAAGTAAATTATATAGGACTTATAACAAATCTAGATTTAGAAGATGCGGCCATTTCTGCGGTTGCTGCTACCGTTCAAACTAGAGATATGATTTTCTTTGCTCATGTATGCAGCAGGGAAGATTTACAACCTACTACTGGTATTGCTTCAATAATTAAAGATGCATCACAAGATCAAACAAGAATTTTACCTTATTCAGTTAGTCAAGAATCAGCAAATTTAATGAAAACTTCTTTTGTAGGTAGATTATTTACATCAAATTTCAGCGGTTCAAATACTTCTGCAACAATGCAATTAAAAACTCTTGCAAATGTATTACCAGATCCTGCAATTGATCAAACTTTTGTTGAAGAAGCGAAAGCTGCGGGCGTTGATTATTATGGCTCTATTGAAGGCTTGTCAGTTGTTATTTCAAATGGTGCTAATAAATTCGTTGATTCTGTTTATAATTCTATATGGATTAAATTAGCGGTTGAAGTTGCAGGGTTTAACTTCTTAAAACAAACTAATACAAAAAGGCCACAAACAGAGCAATCAATGACAGCTTATAAAGCGGCTCTTTCTCAGCCATTAATACAAGGCGTAAATGCTGGGGTTGTTGCTCCTGGATCTTGGAATGGTGATACTTTTGGTAATCAGCAAGACTTTATAAGAAATATAGAAGATAACGGCTATTATCTTTATAGCTTGCCTATTGCACAACAAGCACAAGCAGAAAGAGAAGCTAGAGAAGCTCCTTTGGTGCAAATTGCAATTAAGGAAGCTGGAGCCATTCATTCTTCAAGTATTATTATTAATATAGAAGCTTAATTATTAACTTTAAATAAAATATAAAATGACAATAGCATTAACAGGAAACGATTCAATCATAATTGACGGCTTGCCCTTAGACTTTGGTTTAGCTAATGGCGATGTTGCAACTTTAACTTTTCCAAATGATATAACTTCAGCAACAACTGGTAAAAATGGGAATTCTATTATTGCTCTTAATGAAACTGGTAAAATTGCAGAATTGAGCGTAAGAGTTTTAAGAGGTTCAAGCGATGATAAAACTTTAAATTCAAAGTTTAAAACTATGGAAGCTGATTTACCTTCTTTTACTTTAATAACTGCTTCAATAATTAAAAAAATTGGCGATGGTCAATCAAATGTTACAGAAGATACTTATGCGCTATCAGGTGGCACTTTCTCAAAAAGAGTTGAAACAACTTCTAATGTAGAAGGCGATATTGAGCAAGGCGTATCAGTTTACAATATCAGGTTTACTAACTCATCTAGAAACTTATAATGACAAATACTTTTACAACTCCAACAGGAAAAGAATTAGTAGTAAATAAATTAAGATTTATAGAAAGCTCAAGACTGCGTAAGGCGGTCTTGGGTGCTATTAAAGCAAGTAATATTAAGATATCTGATATTGATTTCCCTAGCTTACTTTCAGGCGATAAAGACCAAATGACCTCAGCGGTTGAATCAGGAGCTTTAGATAAACTGATAAACGTTCTAATTGATTTAGATTTAAGCGAAGAATTAGACAAGGCTCTAGATATTGCTTTTAAGAGATGTACTTGGAATGGAAAAGCTATTAACACAGATTTTTTTGACGATAACGAAGAGGCGCAAGGCGACTATTATTTTATAGCTGCAATGTGTTTAAAGGTTAATGTATTGCCTTTTATCAAGACCCTTCTTTCATCGTTACAAAAGTAACAGGAAGATCAGGAGAGCAGATAAAGCCAAAAACTAAGATAGATTGTCAGGATACTGATTTAATTGTTTTAAGATTGGTTAAAGCGGGTTATGGCGGGGGTAATCCAGAAGTAATAGAAAATATGTCGGTTGATTGGGTCTTGAAAATGTTTCATTATGAAAATTTTTGTAGTGACTATGAAAGCGAATATATGAACTTAAATAATAAACAAAATGGCTAGTATAGGAGAATTATTTATCAATTTAGGAGTAAAGGGGGACACAAAGAAGCTAGATGAGTTTAAAGGCAGCGTTACAAAATTGAGAAGTAATTTAATTGCTGTCGGTGCTGCTTTTGCTGGTGCTGTTGTTGGGCTTAATACTTTGGTCAATAGCTCTTTAAAGGGTGTCGTTAGTTTACAAAACTTAAGTAATCAAACAGGGCTAGCCGTTGAGAATTTACAAAAATTACAACAAGCAGGGCAACTTGCCAATTTATCACTATCAGCGGATCAAGTAGCGCAGTCAATAGGCAATTTACAAAAAAATATAAATGATATTACTGTTTTTGGTTCTGGCAATATTACTCCATTTTCACAATTAGGAGTAGATCCAATGCAATCAAAAACTGCTTTTGAAGTATTGGAAAGAGTTAGGGAAAATATAAAAGGCCTCAATGCGGCCACTGCAACTAATTTAATTAGTCAAATAGGATTAAGTCCGGAATTTATAAATATACTAAGATTATCAAGGGAAGAATTTGACAAACTTTCTAACAATATGTTTTTAAGTGGTCAGCAAAGAAAAGATATTGACAAGCTAGGAACTTCAATGAAAGCTTTGCAATTAAGATTTATTGCTTTAAAAGATCAAGCAGTCGCAAAACTAGCTCCGGAATTAGACAAGCTAGTAAACCAATTCTTTAAATGGGTTGATGACAATGGCGATAATATAATACAATTAATATCAGGTATAGGCAAATCTTTTGCAGTATTTACAAAGGCAGTCAGCGGAGCATTTAGCTTAGTTAGTGGCTTTATTAATAAGATATCAGGACTAGAAAACGGAATAACAATTTTAACCGCCGCAATGGCTGGCTTGCTTTTAACTGTTAGGCCTTTCTTGTTGGGATTTGGTGCAATTGTTTTATTGTTAGAAGATTTTGCAGTATTTAGCGCGGGTGGTGATAGTGTAATAGGGGATTTGGTAAACGCTTTTAAAGAAATGCCAGATATTGTTAAATTACTTGGTGGCGGTTTAGCTGTTGGGACTATTGTTTCAAACTTTGGAAAGATAGCGGGTGCAATGGAAATTATGCTAGTTCCTGCCCTTGCTCTTGCTACTCAACTTGGACTGATAGTTAGTGCTATAACTTTATTAGCAAAAGCGCCAGAGATTGGCGAGAAGTTAGCTGATAAATTTTATGAAACAAAGGCGGGTCAAATAATTGGAGATGCATTACTTGGATTTCAAACAAATGGAATTCCTGGAGCAATTGGTGGCATTATACAAAATCAAGCGCCAGTAAATATTAATAATACTAATAATTACAATATACAAGGTACTGGAGCAGAAAATATAGGAACAGCGATTGAAAGCGGACAATCCTTAAGAGATCGATCAAGTATTAATTTTATTAATAATAATATTGAGTCTAATATTAGGCCTTAATTAAAGATCAAAATTTACTAGATCTAATGCAGTAAATGAATAAGTTTCATATTTATTAGTTTTAGTGTCTTGTATTGTGGCAATAGTAATATTATTAGTAGAACATATTTTTATTTTATAAGGTTTTGGAGCTTTAAAATGATTAGTTGCATCTTTACAACTAGTTTTAGCATTAAGTAATGCAGCATAACGCTTATTAGTTATAGTAGCTTTAGGGTTTATAATTTTTGCCAATTTAATTCCTAATTCTATTGAATCAGGAGGACTAGCAAAAGAAGAGTTAGAAAAGATAAAAAAGATAGTTATAATATAAATAATGTTTTTCATTTTATTTGAAATTTAAAGTTAATAAAAATTAATTAATAATTAAAAAAAATTAAAAATCAAGTAAAAATAAATAAAAAGTAAAAAAAAGTTACAAATTATGACAAGGGAAAATGTATCAGCACAAGAAAAATTAATACAAAATACAGAGAATTTAAACAATTTAGTTAGTAAATATGTAGTATCACCAGTTGCAAGATTGGGGATTGCAGGGTTTGAATTTGATATATTCACGCAACACAAGGCAGAAATTAGATCAGATATTACGGATCATTTTGTAGAGGATAACTCAACAAGGCAAGACCATATCGCATTGCCTGCTAAAATGTATACTTTAAAAGGATTTGTTGGGGAATTAAAAACAGAGCCAGAAGCAGAAAAAAACAAATTTCAAGAGATAGGCCAAAAACTAACGACTTTAAATAGCTACTTGCCTATTGTTACAAATAGTGCAAGACAAATAAATAATCTATTAACAGGCGAAAAAGAGTCAACAGCGCAAACAGTAGACGAGTCAGTAGAGGCTGGTATTAATTTATTTCAAGCATATAAACAATTAAATCCACCAGATACAGAGCAGGCAAAGGCTTATAACTTTTTTGTAGCCTTAAGAGATGGCAAGCAATTAGTATCCGTTGACACGCCTTTTGGCTTTATACCAGATTTAGCAATAGAAAACATTATAGCGGTTCAAGATAATAATAAATATATAATGGATTTTACAGTTACCTTAAAAGAGTTTAGGAAGGTATCAACTGAATTCGCTTCTTTTGATCCTAAAAAAAATAAATCGCAAGGCAGGGCGGAAAATCAGAAAGCAGAAGAAAGAGATCAAGGGCAGGCGAACGGAGAGAAGAAGTTAATATCTATAATTAAAGATAAAATTAATAAAGGAATAGGCTCGGTTCGTGATTTTTTTTAATAAAGTTATAAAATAATATGAAACAAATTACAGAAATTACAGATTATCCAAATCAAAAATTTACAGTAGTTACGGAAACTAACGAAACTTTTGAGTTAAAATTGCAGTATAGCGATGTCAATCAAGGGTGGTTTTATTCTTTAAATTATGATGATTTAGTAATTATTAATAATGCAAGGGTAGTTACTAGCGCCAATATGTTAAGAAACTTCAAAAATCAATTACCCTTTGGACTAAGTGCCATTACTAACGATGGAAGCGAGCCAATATTTGTTGATGATTTTTCAACAGGCAGGGTATCAATGTTTTTACTTAATGAAAGCGATGTTGCAGATATAGAACAAGAATTTTATAATAATTAATGACTATACAAAAATTTAATAGAAGATTTAAATTAACATATCAAGTAAACGATGAAGAGGCTTTAATTGTTAGAAGCCCCTTAACAATAGAATTTGATATACAAAGAAGCGCAGCCTCAAGCTTAAATTCAGCAGTTATTAAAGTTTATAATCTATCTTTAAAAAATAGGAATTTAATTTTTAAATCAAGAACTAATTTAAACAATATAACAGATAGAAAATATATTATATTACAAGCAGGATATGAAACGGCCTTAAATAAAGATAGTGAAATGTCAGTAATATTTCAAGGCTATATATTAGAAGCGGATTCATACAGAGAAGGAAATAATGTAATAACTTATATTAGCGCGCAAGATGGCGGGATTGGTGTTTATAATTCAAATATTGCTAAGACTTTTGCAGGCGGATTAAGTCTAGTAGATTTATTTAAACAAGTAGTATCAGGAATTGACGATGTAACGCTTGGCAAGGTTGGGGATATAAAAGGCAAAATAAAAACTAGCGCTACCTTAAATGGCAATGCTTTTTATTTATTAACAAATAGATATTTTAGCGAAAAAGTTTTTATTGATTTAGGCAAAATAAACCTAATGAATCTTGATGAATATATTAAAACGCCCTTTGTGCCTTTAATCACAACAAAAAGCGGCCTAATAGGAACGCCACGAAGGCAAGGCAACATTCTTGATATTACTTTAATGTTTGAGCCTAGAATACAGATACAGCAATTAATAGAGGTAAAATCTAGTATTAATCCTATATGGGACGGACAATATAAAGTTATAGGCCTTAAACATCAAGGCACAATATCTGGAGCAGTAGGCGGCGACTTAACAACAAATCTTCAATTATATATTGGCGATAAAGTAAATGGAGAATTAAAAGGAATATAATATGACGGTACAATTAGCAAAATTAGATCAAGCAGATTTATTTTTAAACACAATTAAGAATGTAAATTTTAATCTTAATTGTCACAGGGTCGGAGTAATACAATCTTTTGACTCAGCAAGACAGCTTGCAAATGTAAAATTAGTTGACAAAAGCGTAAAATTAACAGGAATATCAAGTGAAGAATTAATTGATATGCCACTACTTGAGAATTGCCCAGTTATGATACCTAAAAATATTAATGGTGGTTTAACAACTCCTATCAATAATGGCGACCCTTGCCTAATATGTTTTAACGATAGAGACTTAGACAACTGGCTAGAAAGTGGATTAGTGCAAAGGCCTAACACAAACAGAACTCACGACTTTTCAGACGGTGTTATAATACCTGGAATTAGAAGCGATATAAATAAAATATCTGATTATAATAATCTAGCAACAGAGCTTAATTATCTAAATAATAAAATTTCTATTGATAATGCAAAAATTAGCTTGACTAATGAAAACGGCGGAATTATCATCATAGATGATAAATTAGAATTAAAGAACACAGCAGATGACTTAAAATCGATATTAGAAGAACTTGTCAATATTATAACCAATCTAAAAACTGTTGACCCAATTTCAGGAAACTTACCAATAGACGGCGGCACGGCTTCGGCTTTATCTGCTTTAACTTCACGAATTGGGGGGCTTTTAAAATAATGATTATTAGAACAATAGATCAAGACGGCGACTGGACTTTTGGTAATGGTATTGGTTCATATAGAAGAAACCTATTAGCATTAACTCAAGATTTAGAAACTAGATTAAAAGAATGGGTAGGAGATTGTTTTTTTAATGTAGAAGGTGGTATTGATTGGTATAATAGAATAGGATCAAATAACAGAAGAGAATTACAGCAAGATATAAAAGTTTTAATCTTACAAACAGAAGGAATAACAGGTGTAACAGATTTAAGCCTAGATTATAAAAGCACAAGCAGAAACTTAAATTTAACTTATAGTATTACTACTATATATTCTAACGAAACAATAACAAATAATATAACAGTATGAGTATATTAGACGCAAACGGCTTAACAATAGACAGTTTAGAGGAAATTATAACAGCCTTAGAAGATGGCTATAAAGTAATTTATGGTAATGATATCAATGTTGCAAGTAATACGCCAGACGGCCAGCAAATAAACATATCAGCACAAAACATATTTGATCTATTAGAAGTATTAAAACAAATAAATTCAGGCTTTGATTTAGAACAAGCGATAGGTATTGTATTAGATCAAAGAGTTAGCTTGCTTGGTATTACAAGGCAAGGCGCAACATTTACACAGCAACAAGTAGAAATTACAACAGATAGAGCTTTAACACTAGAAGGCCTTGACGCAGCCGCAACTGATCCAGAGGGGGCAGGATATACAGTAGCAAGCGATGCAGGAATTGAGTTTATATTACTTGATACTTTTAACGCTCCTAGCGCTGGAACTTATAATCTAACTTTTAGGGCAAAAGATTTAGGTTCAATAACAACAACGCCAAACACAATAACAAATCCAGTAACTATTATCTTAGGCATTACAAACATTAACAATCCAACAGGAGCTTTAGAAATTGGACTTGATGGCGAGCAAGACTCAACCTTACGATTAAGAGCGACAAGATCAAGCGCCAATAGATCAAAGGGCTTTATTGATGGATTAACTGGCCTCTTAAGTGATGTTGCGGGCGTGACTGATGTTAGGGTTTATGAAAACTTTACAGATGTTACAGATAGTAACGGAATACCAGCGCATTCAATTTGGGCTATTTGCGAGGGTGGCGCTAATACTGATATTGCTAATGTTATATATACCACTAAAAACGCAGGGGCAGGAATGAAAGGAGCGGTTACAGTAGATATAACAACTATAAACGGCAGTATATTTCAAGCGGCTTTTGATAGGCCTTTATCTCAAGAGCTTTATATTAGATTTGATATAAAAAGAACAATATCAGGGCAAGCTTTTGATGAAACAGCAATCAAGCAATATATAACTGATAATCTAACTTTTACAATAGGCGAGGCCGCAGAAACCTCAAGCATTACACAAGTTGCTTTAAATGGAATTAATGACAGCTCGGGCGGTGGTGTGCCTTTAAATGTTGAAATATCAGATGATGGCGTATCTTGGGTTGACTTTTTAGAAGTAGCAAGCCTAGAAGAAAAATGGATAGTTGATAATGCAAGAATAACAATAAGTATATTATAATGGCAATAGACCTAGAAAATACAATAGAATATTATAAAAACTTACTAATTATTCAATATAAGAATAAAGAGAAAGCAAAGGCAACTATTGATTTACTTGTTAGAACTACATTAAGTGATAATATAGCAAGTCAAGTATTAGATGGTTATGATTTAGAAACGGCAATCGGTAAACAGCTTGATGTATTAGGTAAATATATCGGTGCTAATAGGTTTTATACTGATATCACGGGCGGCAATTTTTTTAGTATGTCCACTTATGCAACAGTAAGCACGGACACAGCTAGCGGCTTTACTGATTATGCTAATTTTGATTCTGATAGCGGCGGCTTTTTAAATTACACTAATGGATCAAGCGCACAGTCTTTAACTGATGATGATTATAGAACAATATTAAAATTAAAGATCGTCCAGAATAATTCAGATCACAGTAATGGCTCTATTGATAACGGCCTTTATACTTTCTTTGCGCAAGATGTTATTATGAGCGATACACAAAATATGAAAATATCTTATTTTGTTAGTGGTGCTAATAGAAATATTGCAGTTATAGCAGCAACAAAAAACATTTTACCACGACCAATGGGAGTAAAATTAGAGGGTATTATTGAAAGAAATAAAAAGTTTTTTGGCTTTACTAACTACAAAAGAACGACCCAGTCAAATTTAACGACTGGCTTTACTAATTATACAGACGGCTTCACAAAAGAAGGCGAAACTTTAACTTATGAAAAAGTAATTAATTTATAATATTATGGCAAAACTAACAAGAGTATATCAAAAATTATTTGGAGTAAATGGCGGAGCAATCGGGGTTTTTGGCTCAGCGCAAGCAAATTCACCAGCAAGCGGAACTTTAACTAGTGACCCTGCAACCGTTCAATCTTTAGCAGCTTATGAAGCAGGCTGGGCAAGTGCTTCAATCGGAGGAACAAGAAGACCAACACAAGAAGAATTTAACGGCATTAATTTTGTAAATACAAGGCAGCTTTCATATTTATTTCAAGAAGGCATTGCAGTATGGGACAGTAGCACAGAATATCATGAGAACAGCTTAGTAAAAGAAGACGGCACAACAAATATTTATAAATCAATAACAAATACTAATATTGGCAATGCTTTAACTGATACTAATAACTGGGAGCTTTTAACAAGCTTAAGAGGCGAACAAAACAAAATAGTAATAAATAAATTATCTGACTTTCCTGCACCCGTAGCAAATGTAATAACTTTAGAAGATGGCAAAGATTACAGGATTAGCGGTTCAGTAAATATAGGAACTAATAGAATAGTTTTTGGTAATAACTGCGGAATAACTGGTGACAATCCACAAAATGATATTTTGGTTTATGAAGGAGCTGACGCAATGTTTACTGCTAACGATGCTAATTTGGTATTATTGAGACTTGGCGTTAGTTGTGATTCTGGTACTTTGATTGATGCAACTGATATTGATTATACTATTGACCCTTCAGTTGATGGCTTTCAAGGTAGAAATAGAAGATTTTACATATTTAACTGTAATTTAATTGGCGGAGCTGCTGGCAATGGCAGTAATCTTGGAGCCATTGAAGGATACGGCACAGTAAACTTTAACGCCAATTTTGTCAGGGGCTGGGATAGTGGCTTAGAAGTATCTAATGGATTATCTTTTGAAGGCCTAAATAATAAAGTTGTTTTATGGAATGGGCAAGGGACAACAATGCTAACCTTAAGAGATAATAACTGGTCAGGACAAACAGGCGGAGTTGGAAGCTATATACCAACAGGAATAAACGCATTGAATTTTAATGGGAATATTCTGCACCCTAGAACGATTGATTATGCTTTAAATATTGAGTCAGGGGCAACAGCAAAAGAAGCCAATATATCAGGTAATATATTTATAGCAACAGGAGTAACAACAGGCGGCATCTTTAATCCTAATAGCTTGGGTTATAATGATTTACCAACTTACAATATACAAGGTAATCAGGGCATTGCTGACAATACACCTACAATTCAAATGACGATGGACAATGTTTTTCCATTTACTGGAGCTACAACAGCTTTAGCCGCGAGCACTCCTGCAAAAATGGATTTTAATAATACTGTCAAAACTTCTGAAAATCTTTTATTTTCTAGTAGAATATTAGTTACAAGTGCTGCTAATTTTGAAGTAGGACAAATTATAACAGGTGGAACAAGTACTTACACGGCAAAAATTCAGTCAATAGATTTGCCTAATAATTATATTTATGTTGCTTATGTGCAAGACGGTGCAGGAGATAATCAATATTTTACAGTAGGCGAAACAATAACAAGCGCAACAGCAAGCACGACTTACAACGGAGTTGATGGAACTTTAAAATATTATGGCAATAAAACTATTTCATCAAGATTATTAGCAACCATAACTCTTCAAAAATCACAAGCAGGCGCAGATATCTTTAGAACATTATTTAGAATTAATGGCATTAATGAAGATGTTGTATCTGCTTTTATAGAAGCTGATTCTGGAGTACCATTGCAAATATCTTTACAAGCTTTAAAAAACATTGAAAAAGATGACATTATAGAAATTTATGTTGAAAATACAGGCTCAGCAGATGACATAATTTGTCAGGCGATTGTATGGAATATAACAGCATCTTAATAACTAATAAATAAATTATATAAAACTATGGCAAATCCTAATTTGACAAGAACACATCAAAAAATATTCTCAGAAAATGCGGCTAATAATGGCCAATTTGGAAGCTTACAATCTGGGACAAAGGTTGAAACTCCAGATATATCAGTATTACAAGCCTTAGCGGCCTATCAAGAAGGTTGGAGCGATGCGGTTATATCTGGCGAGGAGTTACCATCTTTAGAGGAATTTAACGGCCTGCATAAAATAGAAACGGAGCAATTACAATATTTATTAAATAAAGGCATACCAGAATATTCAGCAGACGCAGAAT
>WLWH01001458.1_pt1 | contig 15515 bp, 25 predicted proteins | sample 6712741 | NCBI WGS metagenome assembly WLWH01 (sample SAMN12718694, study PRJNA515312) | sponge metagenome | isolation source: marine sponge | host: Mycale hentscheli | place: New Zealand: South Island, Marlborough, Capsize Point | collected 2003-05-01 | reverse complement strand
AGCTGCTATTGGTTTAACTGCAATTGGTTTACCTGTAGGTGCTTCCCTTGGCACGATGGATCTTACTAATCTGGGAGAACTTGGAAGGCCAAAAGGATTCGCTCAGACTTATTCAGAAGTAGGTGCAGAAGATCGCCGTGAGACTGGTCAAGTTGTTCCTGAGTTAATTGATCGTTTTGCATTAGGCCGCCAGGGGCGTCCTCTTAAATTTGAAACTGCGCAACAAGATATTCCTGATTTAACAAAAGAACGCTATAGCAATTATCAAAAGTTTTTGTATAACGAAAAGGGTCCATTAGGTGTTGGAATTATTAAAGGCACCATGGAAAACTTGCAGGGTGAGCCTGAGGTACGCCTAGCTGGCTTCCCAGTAGGTCTTCAAGCCGTTGGTGCAGCGGTAGGAGGGACAGCAGGTGTTAGAGCTGCTACAGCTGGTAATGCAAAGATCCAAGATACGATCGGTGGGCAGCAGGTTTTAAGACCAGGAACCAAAATGGCAGCGCGTAAAGTTGTTGGTATTGGTGCAGCAGGTGCTTTAGCCGGTGGCTTAACAGGTAAGCTGATCAACATGGCAATTGCTCGTGGAGCACGCAAAGACTTGCCAAGTACCTATGAGTACAGCAGTCAACATACTCAAGCGGTAAATAACATGCTTGAAGAAGGTCAAATAAACGAACAGCAATATCGTTCAATGCTTTGAATTGGTTGCGATAGAATTTAATTAAATAATGTACATAGGCGGATTAAACAATGATGTATGGATATGGCGGAGGTGCCCCTGGAGCTCCTGGTAATTTAGCTGGAGTTGGCGCACCGGTTTCATTTGCCGGTGGTGTTTCACCTAAAGTTCGTGTTAGTGGTGGTAACAATCCCACAAGTGTTGCAGTTCCAGACATCAGTCTTAGCGGCGGTGGTAATTTAAATAATGCAGGGTCAGGTGAACGTTTCCGAGCTATGAAGAACCAGGCTCGAGATATGATGGACGGGATGCATACTCGTGTTGTTAATAACACACAACGTGGCAGTTTATTTCCTCGTAGCGCATTACTTGGTGGTGCTCTTGTGGGCGGCGGGATTCAAGGCGCTCAAGCCATTATGGACGGTAGGCCAGTAGAAGGTGTAGCCACTATTGGTGCTACCACTGGTATCGCTGCTGGCGTTAATAAACTTGCTCAAGGAATTAAAAATCCTTACGCCAAGGTTGGAGCAATGGCTGTAGGCGGTCTGCTTTCAGGAGGTATCGGACAAGGTGTTGGTAACCTTGTAGATGATGCCGTTGGTGCTATCACAGGTAAAGGAGACAGTGAAGGAGCTGCTCGTACCAAGAATGTTAAGAATGCTAGGAATCAAGCTGAAGTAATTTCGACGCTTACTAATGCAGCAATGCAGCCTTACCTGCAGGCTCAGATTCAACTTGGTCAAGCTTACAGTGATCAGCGTATTACTGAAATGCAAAGAGCGCTGCCTACCATTAATAGAATGAAAGATGCTGATTTAGTACGTCAGCAAGCAATTAATGCTTCTAATACTCAGAACTATATGGCGATGGGTACAGTAGCAACAGCTGGCAAACTTGCACTTGGCGCTCAAGAACAAGCCGGTGCAAACCTTCGTACTGCAATGACTGCTAATCCTTATGCGAATAGCACCATGCAAGCACCTTCAATCAGCTACTAAGTTCAATGACACGTATCTCTGCTTACGCCTCTCCACTAATAGGTAAGTTTGTTGGCGGAGATCCTGACCCTGAAGTACTTGAACGAGCAGCCGCTTTTCAACGAGCACAACAAAGAGGAGAGATTCCAACAATGGCCAGTTCTATTCCAGTCGAACCTTACCGTCCTCCTTTGGCAGGACTAGATAGTCCTTACTTTGACCAGAGTCCTAACAATCCTGACCTGGAAGCTACTCCTAGTGGTAGCAACCTACCTCCAACTCCAGAGTCTCCCACCTTTCAGGATTTGGTAAATGCGAGTCTGGAGATGCGAAAGTATGAATTGAGTGACGAAGTATTAGGAAGAAAAAATAAATATGCCTTAGAGCTAATGAACCAGATTGGTGACCGGCAACAAAAATATGGTTGGCAGTCACAGCTTGTTGGTTTTGCTTTAAATAAACTACCAGACATGATGTCTGCTGGTGCACGTAATCGGAACTATTACTTAGACACACTTGTAGGCAAGTCCCCTGAAATCGCTAGGGCTTCTGCTGGAATGTTTACTGGTACAGGAACTGGTAATTATTTTGGTAGAGGAGTCTAGTAACGGTAAAATATTAAGATGACAACCACTAGTTCTTCAACACCTAGTGCGTCTGCTTCCTACTTTTTGAATCAGACTGCAGGACTCGATACGACACCGTATTGGGATCCCAGCAATATGAAACAATCTTGGGGGATAGATAACCCAACACCTACAACACCATCTGCCGGAGGTAATATGCCCTTTCCATGGATGGCTGCCGCAACCGTAGCAGCCCCTTTTATTGGAGGTCTTTTTCAGAATAGAGCAGAAGGCCAACGACGTGAGGCTGGCAAAGAAGCTCTTGGATTTCAGAGCCGCCTGCAAGGAGACATGGCACTGGCTGGATTTGGTGCGCAAGAACTGGGAAGAGATAATGAATATGAACGTCAGTTCAGTTCAATGATTGATACTTTGGCTTTAAGAAATAGCCCAGGTTATATTGCTGATATGGGAAGGCAAGCAGGGTTCCAGGGTTCCCTGGCTGGGCAATCCCCAGAAACACTAGCTAGAGCAAACATGATGTTTGGAGGATTCGCATGATTTTCGGATTATTTGGCGGCAACAAACCAGCCGAAACGCCTAAACAACTGGGATACGAAACCCCAGAAGGCTTGGAGTATCTTCAGAACTATATTCAAAACGATAGTAAGTTTGCGGATATGAACAGTGCATTCAGGGATGGCCTGAATAGCACAATTGGTTCTGACGTGGGAAGAAACGTTGTTCAGAATAGTTTCTCACCACTGATGAGCAGGTTTGGATCTGATGAAGAAATTAATTACTTATACGATGCTGCTGAACGTGCAGGAGCAGCAGATAATCCCAACGAATTACGTAATTTCACTTCACAGTATCTTGCAATGACCCCTGAAGGTCAAAGACAAAACATGGCTCCTTATCGTGGAAACCAAGCTTATCTTGGAGAAACAGTTAGAACGGAAGACGGTACATACGGAGGACAAGCTGTATTTGGAGATCCTGAATTAAATAAAGAGATGTATGCAAAAGCAAAGAACCTGATCGCAACTTCCACTGATGTAGCTGAAGGTTACCTTGCTAGACTAGGTGCCAGAGGAGGGTTCACCTAATGACAAAAGTAGGAGATAGGAAATTTCTAGATTGGGCAGGAGATCGTAACTGCGGTACTGAAAGTAATGCACTACAAGTTGCAAAACAATTAGGTATTAAAAACGTCAATAGCATGAACGATGCTAAGCAGATGAATGAGGCCTGTGCTTCAAAAAAATCCTCTAAACCCTCATCTTCTCCTAAACAACAACAAGCCCCTGTAAGCTCTGGACCTTCCTTTGTAGGTACGAATGCTGCAGGTGAAGGTTTAACTGCCGCTGAGTACGATCTGTACTCTCAGCAGACAATGTTTGGGTTGAATGCAGCCCAACAAACTTCGATTCAGAATTCTGTTAATGCTACTTCGTTAGCAATTCAGAATCTTGCAAACGAAGCAAGTATTTATGCAGTAAATGCAGCATCGGCCGACAACGTCTATAGCGAAGATGCTGCTAGCTGGCGTACTGATATTAGTACGCAGCGCCAGAAAGAATGGAACATGTTCGATTCAGCGATGGACGCTAAAGCCATCACTGATTCTGCAAGAATTCAAGGTGAGTATTCTCTTGATCTTGGTGCGATCATGAGGGCTGGCAACGAAGCAGTGGCTGGAATACAAGGTGAATACAGTACTGCTAATACTCGCCTCAAAGGTGAATATGACTTAGCTAGTCAGAAAGTTGCTTCTGCAGCAACACGTGATGCTGCACAACGCAACAAAGAAGCTTCGATGTTTGGCAGCTTCCTTGGCGGATTCTGGTCTTGATTTAGGATGTAGTATCAGTAGTATAATTAGTATAGTTAATTCGTTTATACAATGTCTAACACTGCAGGCGGTAACAATCCAGGTGACTCTGGCTCCAATAACCAAGATGCTGCGGTTGACCTTACTACATTCCAACAGCTTCTTGACAAGCTAGAAGGATCTAAAAAGCGTCAGCAGCGCCAAAAGTCTGTTGAAGGCCGCCGCGACATCTACAGCCAAGGTCTTGCTTCAATGATGGGCAACTTCTAAGGAGTTGAGCCATGGTTGTAGGAGCACCTGACCCCAAACAAGGACAAGTAGGAATGACATCATCTACGCCTAAAAATGTTGATGACACTTATGCAGAAGACGATTGGTTTGATCTAGACCAATACAAGAAAGCTGCACAAGTCGCCTATGATTTTTCCATTGGTAAGATGGAAAAAAGTGGTGACGAAGAACGTGAAACCATCGGGAAAGGAGCTTTTGAACAACGCAAGTCAGCGGACCAGCAGCAGCAGTTCAGTGAAAAAGACGAAGCCAGGGACTACCGCCAGGCGCAAAAAGGATATCGATTCTGATATCAACGTAAAAGTCTTTGAACATTGGTTAGACAATTTAGATAGCGCATCGAGAGAGTCTTTTTCTGCCTTTGCAGAAGAGACTTTTTCTCCTATCCAGGTTTACCTTTACGCCAAGTTTATTGGTTACGATGGTAGCATTATTGCTGTGGACCACTGGGTAGATGCTACTTACCCTAAGCCTGATCACTATCGGGTTCTCTTGCATGAGATTGATGAGATGCAAGAAGATATCCGTAAACTCAGGGAAGATATTGAAAACACTGTCGTCAAACGAGATGCTGGTGTAGCACGCATTGCACAAATGCAAAAAGAATTGCGAGGTACTATTGCCCAGGTAGATTCTTTTGTATCGTCTAAAGACAGAAAGGGATTGCTCATGGCAGGAGCAGATCGTGCATTACGTGAACTGGCTTCTGTGTTTAAAGATGATCCTATTGAAGGCCCTTTACAAGAAGCAGCAATGTCTGTATGGGCTAGAATTCAATTTGAAGAATAGGTTTATTTAGTGGAAGAATCTGCTGGACCATCTGTAGAGTCTTCGTTCACGCATAAGTCGATGAACAATATTTTGCAGGCCTTAGATCGCAACCGCCGCATAAGCCCTGGCTTCAATAACTTCCGCCCAGTGGATGAAATCCCACAGGGAGGCAATCCATATCCCGATCAACCACTAGCAGGGAAGTACATGTAATGGCTAAGAAAAAAATGCCACCCCAGTTGGTGGAATACTACAAAAAGAAAACCGGCGGTAAAGAAGGTGATGATGCTGAGAAGTCAGCAGAGAAAGGGCTGAAGGCTGCCAAGGCAGCTAAGAAACATAAAGATTGTAACTGCAAAGACAAGTAAGTTACTATTTAGTAACTACTAGGTCTACTTGTGCCTTCTCATCTTCACTTAGCATATCGGCGTAACGCAAAAGCTGCTGCTGCAAATCACCGGATACGGAAGACTGATCAAGAGGAGATCTACGAAAGAGCAAGAGAAGACTTTGGTTTCTTCTGTGAATACGTAGCTGACAAAGCACCAGCAGAACATCATAAGCACTGGAATCAGCAGTTAGTCACGAATCAAAACAGCTCATGCCTAACAAAAATTGCTGGACCCAATATCGACCTCTTGGGGCCGCGTGGTTCAGCTAAATCCACTGTCCTAGGTCTATACACAGCTTGGGCTATTGGTGTTCATACCACAGCCAAGAAGCCACTACAGATCCTTTACTTGAGTTATACAGTTGATATTGCCAGATCAAAATCAGCCACAATCAAAAGGATCATCGAGTCTAAGAAATATCAAAACGTCTTCCCTACCGTTAAGCTGCTCAAGAATGTTACTAGCAATGAGTACTGGTCAATTGACCATAAGTTTGCTGGCATCGATACAACTGGTGAAGAACAATTTACTTTATGCGCCGCTGGTCTCAAAGGATCGGTGACTTCCAAACGATCTCATCTGGTTATCATTGATGACCCTGTGAAATCTGCTGCAGATATTGGCAACCCAGACATCCGCAAGATGATGCAGGATAACTGGAACGCTGTGATTGCTCCCACCATGTTTGAAGGAGGGAGGGCGATTTGTCTTGGAACAAGATTCCGCCATGACGATATACACGCAACAACTTTCTGTCCTCAGAACAACTGGATGCAGATTGTTTTATCCGCAATATTAAACAATGAGGAGACGGGGGAAGAAGAGTCGTATTGGCCTGATATGTGGTCATTAGAATACTTGAAAGAGAAGAAGAGACAAGCACCCATTGCTTTTTCTTTTCAGTACATGAACCAGATTGTCAGACAGAATGAACTGTCGTTGGCACCTGAGTTACTGGTCAAAGCAGAGATTGCCACAGAGTTTGATTGCCTTGGTATAGGAGTTGACCTATCTGCTGGAACCAAAGAGAAGAACGATTACACCGTCATGGTTCTGGGTGGGAAGATCGGTAACAAGATTCATATTATCGACTACCGAAGGCTTCGTGTCATGGGTAACTTAGAAAAACTTGACGCAATGAAAGAGCTGCTTAATGACTGGTCAGTTATTGGCCGTCAAGATGACGGCTTATATTATCCAACCTTCTCCACATGTGACATCTGGTCTGAAGCTGTTCAGTATCAGGCTTCTCTTGAAGCAGACTTCAAACGTGTTTGTTTAGAACAAGAAGATCTATATAACCTTATTTGGCATCCAGTTAAAGGATTCCGTGCAGATAAACTTGCACGCTTTAGAGGTATAATGGGTATGTTTGAAGATCACAAAATCATCTTTAATCGTTACAGGAATTTCACTACGATGTTTGAAGAATTAACCAATTTTGGTGTTAGTTCACATGACGACTGTGTAGACGCGCTTGTCTGGCTAGTTAACGGATTAATGAAACGAGGCAAATTGCAACTGGATTATTAATGGAACACTTGGTAGCTGTGATTGTTGCTGGAATAACAGGACTCGGATGGGGAGCAGGAAAGATCTTCGCGAGGTTCCGAACTCTAGAAGATCGTATTGACCGCTTACCCATTGAGTATGTTTTAAAACAAGATTATATTCGAGAGATGCAACGCACCAATGATGAGTTTGGCGAAATCAATAATAAGCTTGATAAACTTGTGGAAAAGATTTTGTCCAAATGAGCTACTACGTTGAGTTAACCGAAGACGGGAACGGCGATTTGATCATGCCGATCCCGGAAGAAGTATTGGAAACTCTTGGCTGGGAACCAGGCCAGCTTCTTACTTGGGATCTAAAAGGTGATGGAATTGTTCTTCAACGTTTAAATGGAGAAGGAGGATTTGAACCCTTAGAATAATAGAAAGCTTTACTAGATATGATTGGTGGATTAGCAGGAAGAGCACTTTCCACTCAAGGTGGCTTTATGGGAAACAGCGGAGGGCTTGTAGGCGGTCTTGTAGGCCAGATGCTTCCCCCTATTAATCCTGGAGCCCATCGCGATCAGATGAGGCAGAAGAAAATTTACGACAAAGGGCGTGGTACAGATAACCCAAACGAAGCAGATACTTTTCTTCGTAGGACCGGTCCTCAGCTTCCACCTTTAGCTGATGGCTTTGGCGGTATGTTTGCTGGCCCTCAACAAGGACAAGCCGGTCCCATGCTTGGTGCAGCAGGACAGATGATTCAAAATCCTAACTTTGGTTTAGTAGGTCAACTTACTGGAATCAATCAAGCAGGGAACAACCAAGGCCTTGTTGCCTTGGGAGGCCAGCAAGTTGTCAGTAAGTTTAACGATCCGATGACAGTTAAATCGGTTTACTAAACAATGGCACAAGACGATTCAAAATATACGAAACCAGATCTTCGTGAACGGATTAAAAACCGTGTCATGAAAGGAACGAAAGGTGGTAAAGCTGGTCAGTGGTCTGCGCGTAAAGCACAGCTCGTAGCTTCCGAGTACAAGAAAGCTGGTGGCGGGTACAAAGGCGGAGAAGGAAAGAAGCAAAAATCTTTAAAGAAATGGGGCAAGGAGGACTGGCAGACCAAAGATCAATATGAAAAAGGCAAGAAAGCTGCTACTGCAGCCAAAAAAGCTAAGGACAAAAAATCATGAAACAAGCTAAAAAAGACTTACAAAAAATCTCAAAGCAACTAAAAGGTAGTGCCAAGATGCATGCCAGCCAAGCTAAAAAACTTGACAAGCTTGCCGGGAAGTATATGGACAAAAAATAATGAATTTAGCAGGGCGTTATTTAAACAAACAAGAATTAGTTAATTTTGCAGCACAATGGAGTCCTACAAAAGATCCAAGAGACTATTTTATTGCTCAAGATGGTTTATGGAGAAGTCAGCTACTTCCTCAAGGAGTAACAATTGAACAAGCAATCAAAGACGGTACATGGTAATGGCAGACAAAGCAATCCAATCTGACGGTACGACCAAGCGTTACCTACCCAAAAAAGCCTGGGCTTCTCTTTCCAAAGAAGAGAGGGAAGACACTGATCGCAAAAAGCGAGAAGGATCTAGGAAGGGCAAGCAATTCGTTGGCAACACAGAGAAGGCAAAGAAAGCTGGTAAAGCTGCTAGGATGTATAAAAGTAAGGCTGGTAAATAATGGCCGGAACGAGCGCCCGTTTAAAAGAAATCGTCAACTCTTACATTGAAAGAGATGGTGGTGAGTATGTAGACACGGGTATTGTTGCAGGCCACATAGCACAAATGAAACTCTTTGGCATCCGCCAAGGTGTTGAGTTCTTTCCTTCGCAGGATAACTTCGGTAACCAGCGAAAAGATTTTATCGATAAAGTAATTAAATACAACAAGTTAGATACAAGACTTGATTCGATCTGGGATTATTTTCTTTGTGATGGAAAAGGGCTTTTCTACATTCGACCTACTAAAAATAATTATCGTCTCTATTATTTCCGTAGTCACGAGTATCGTTCTTATTACAACGTAGATGGTGAGCTAGAAGAAGTCGTAATCATCTACAGCTACAAAGTCAAGACTGGTAAAGGAGGCATGTACCAGGACATTGGCTTGTCTGGTTTAGCAGGTGCAATAGATAACGAAAACCCTGGGCAGAAGCGTTACATCCGCTTGTCAATTAAACCAGATGTCATTGAAGAAACTCATTCAGAAGGTGAGATTTCATTTGACAATGTCAACATGTTAACCCCTGGGAAAACTCAAAAGTTTCCCAATGAGCTTCTTTATATCCCTTGCGTTGAAATTTTCAACAACCCCAAGGGCTTTTCCATGGAAGGCAGTGGGGAATTTGATCAATTAGCCAACCACATCATTACGCATGATGAGTTGGTACGCAACATGAAAAAGAACTTGCAGTTCTTTGGTAACCCTACGCTGCTTTCTTCCCGTCCTAAGACGGATTTGATGGAGCCAGGGGGAGGTGGGGATGGATCTGCACAACGTCCCTCTATTGCTGCCAACTCAGGTTTCAATAGTATGTCGCCAATGTCGCGATCTACTTTTAAACAAGATCCAATTCAACGTGGTGTTGATGGACAACTCCGTGTGCCACGTGTTATTGCCAACCTTGAGCCTAACGACCGAGTTGGTTATATTGTTCCTGATGCAATTTCAGGTGACCAGAATGCATTCGTACGGCAATATAGAGAAGAGATTCGTACAGCATTGGGAGGAGTAGATGAACTTTCAATTAGCGCAGGTGTTACTGCGACCGAATATAAAAGTTTGTTTGGTCGTGTTGCCGCCACCAGTAAGAAGAAAGCGAATTCGATTTATACGCACGGACTCTGCCGATGCATGGAATTAATCATCTTTCAAGAAGAACAACTCTTTAAAGATACATTGGCAGCAGCTGCTCAATTTGAGAAGCCTATTACTCCTGCACCAGGAGCACAAGGAATGGAATTACAACTCTATCGCGAAGCGATGGAAGAGTATGACCAGCGCGTCAATCAACTTATGATGGCGTGTGTCAAAGCACAGATGATTCCACCTGGTGTTAGAGGACTAATACCAGATGGAGATATCACAATGCTTTGGCGTTGGCTTGGGCCTGTTTATGAAGAATCGACCCAAGATATCCTGAACAACTCAATTGTTGTAAGAAATTTACAAGAGTTGGGTGTTGATAGCATAGAAGCACTGAAATATCTTTTCCCTTCCAAAACAGAAGAGGAAAGAGCGGAGATGCTTTCTGGCTTCCCCTTCAGGATGGTCAATGAGTTGCAAGGTGCTTACAACCAGTTTTCTCGTTTGATTGGGGGGATGATGCAGACCCCTCACCCACAATCTCCAGACTTGCCTATGGCAGCTGACCCAAGATTGGACCTTACTCCATATCTGTATCGAACACTAGAAGCACTACAAAAGGAGATGAGTTATGCAGGACGCTTCCGTCCAATCGATCCCACAGATGAGCCAGCCATCCGTGGCCCCGAGCAGCTACGTGGCGGCAGCACCGGCAGCTCCGGTAGCGGCACCTCAGGCAGCCCCGGCCCCGGCCCAGGTGGGAACGTATTACCCCCAGGCGGTTCCCCAGGGGGCACCGGCCTCGACTACCAGCTACCAATCAAACCCGTCAGCATTCGTCCCCCCTTCCCAGGGGCAGGCGGATCAGGGGAACCCATGGGAATCGGCGTTCAACAAGGTAGTGAACCTGTTGGGCAGCCCGGTGCAATCCCCGTTCCAGGGAGCACCATCACAGGCCCCGGTTCAAAGTCCGAGTCAGTTTACCCCGGCCAATTGGGGACAAACAACATCGACCCAACCCGACGCATCAACGAGCTGGGGTCAGCAGACCTCGCAAACAAGCCCGACCTCATACAGCAGCTCTTCCCAAACTTCATCGATCAACTCCTTAGCCGACGTGGCGGATCTCCTTCAATGGAGTCCGGAGAGTCAGATGGTAGTGGCGAACTACGGGACGGAAGCTCCAGCGATTCTAAACCAGTACGCTCTAAATCTGGAAGGAATGCTGGACAGCGCGGTTCAGTGGGGAAGCGAGGCAACTAATACCCTGATGGGGTATGCCAACTTCTCCGTCAATGAGCATCGCGAGAATCTGGCTTACAACGAAATTCTTACCAACCCTGACATCCTGTCAGATTACACGTTGAATTTCTTCGGTCCTCAAGGACCATTCCCTGTGTACGAATCCGAAGCTGAATTAGCTACTCCTGGTTATCCAACCCAGCAAGTATCTAATGAGCAGATGATTCCTGGCGCAAACTTCCCTGCACCTCCACAAGCAGCTGCACCTCAAGCTCCCCAAGATTTCTGGGGTTCCTTCAAGCAGCAAATGGATGTTGATCCAACCCAGGCATGGCGCGTGATCAACCAAGCTTCACCTCAGGTGATGGCTAATAAACTCTTCGTCATGGAGTGATTAAATGCGTAACGCTTTGAAATACGGTATCCCCGCAGCTGCTGCCCTTGGCGCTGGTGGCGTGGTTGCCGCTCAAGGCGGGAATCCTGTCGAAACCATCGGTGGCGCTGCTGCCGCTGGTTTAGGCGGTGCTGCTGGTTTAGTAGCTGCTCGTCAGCTTGCTGGTAAATATAACCCTCAACTCATTCAACGGATGAGTGGAGCAATTTCAGGCGCTGGTGACCGAGTGGGCGATTATGCCCGTAATCTTCCAGATGACAGCATTGTGCGTAAGCGTGGTGCTGGCATGGCAGCTGATGTTGTTTCAGCAGTAGACAACCGCTTAATGGGTGTACCTGGCGTAACCAACGCTGCTATTCCTTTCCCTACTCAAGGAGTACAACGTAACATTGGCAAAGCTGCTGCTGTTGGCTTAGTCCCAGCTTCTGCTGCTACCGCTGCTCTTGGCGGCGTTGCTGCAGGACAAGCAGTTGGTGCTGTTGGCCAGATGATTGGCATTGACCCAGAACTCCCTGGTTCAAGCAATACAGCTAATTCCCGTCTTAATATGCAATCTTATATGGCAAGCCAAGCAATGGGTGGCTCTATGCTTCCTTATGCAATGGGCGTTGGCATGTAATCATTAGCACTTAAAATATTTAAGACTGCTAAACTTTTATTTAGATAGGGTGAATGTTTTGCCCGAATCTTTCGTTTGACAAACTTACTATCCGTATACGGAGGATAAACACAAGTGTTTTTAGATAACGACTTTCCTAAAATTTTAGGTGCGGAACTTTACCGTCCGCATCCAGCTTACGTCTGTGAAATGGCGGTTGAGCCCGTAGTCGTACACGACTTCACCTCTCAGCCAGGCCAAACAGTGCAACTGGACCGCTATAAGTTCTGGGGAACTCCTGGTACTAAGGATTCCCGCGAGCGTATTGCCGACCAAACCATTGGTACTGCTAACAGCCGCAACATCACGAAGGAGAAAGTCCTCGTGGTGCTTAAGGAATACACCGGCCCTGCGGACCCAGGTGATCCTACTCAGCCTTCAACCTTCAAGATTGCTAGGGAAACTCTTGTCACAGCTCAGCGTTTGCTGCTTGACACTGGCAACCTGAACATGTTCCACCAGTCCATCGGTAGCTTGACGCTGCTTGATGACTATCGTCGTTGGCGTGACCGCGTCTTCATTGACGAACTTGCTAAAGCAGAAGCACAAGGCGCAGCTTCTTCTAGCCAAGGTGGTTACTACTTCGCTGGTGGTAAGGACAAGGATGCTACTGGCCGTATTTCTTATACCGCTGCTGAGTACACCGCACAAGTACAACAGTTCTCTGTTCGTACCGACCTTCTCGAAGTCGTAAAAGATCTCCGTAAGCGTAACGTACCGACCTTTGCTGATGGTCTGTATCGTTGCATTTGCGATCCTACGTTCATGATGCACCTGCGTCGTGACGAAGACTTCCGTGAGATCGCCCGCTATGCAGGCAATCCTGGACAAGGCATGTACATGGCTAACCCCATGATGCCTAACAACTCCAGCTTCTACATGGGACCACAAGCTGGCCAAGGTTATTTCCTTGCTGGTGAGCCCGTGATGCCTACTGGCGTTCAGTTTGAAGGTGTTAAGTTCTTCGAGTCAACCAACTTCCCCAACAAGAGTGTCACCGCTTCGTTTGATAACGGTGCTAACTACTCTTCTCAAGAAGTCGCACAAGGTTACTTCTTCGGTCCTCAGTCTGTTGGCGTTGGTATCGGCGGCCCTAACGCCCAAGTGCTTATCAACAACAACGATGACTTCTCGCGCTTCATCATTCTTATTTGGCAACTGTATGCTGGTTTCGAGGTCTTGAACAAAGACTTCATCACAACTGCATTCAGCTTCCTCTCCGATGACGGCGTGGTCTGATCATAAATAAGTCAACCTCTATCAAGTAAAATGGCATACTTATCCGCTAAAAAGATCTTCCCTGGAGACATGACTGAGCCCCTTAACGGGTGGTATCAGAACATTGACACCAGCGGTGGCTCTGTCAACAATGCCTCAGCGGCTGGCCCGACTTCGGTCTTGGCCAACCCTGGCTGGCAGTTTTATCAACTGCGTGGATACGTACCTGTTACCAACACCACTGGTAATGGTTACGTGACCGTAGCTGATGTCATCATTCCTTCTCCTTACAAGAATGATGACACTCGCGTCAACATCACTGGCATGACCGTGACTGCTGATGCTGATCGTCCTGCTTATGTGTACCGCACTGCTGTTTCCGTAGCCTCTGGCTGGGGCGATGGCCGCGTTTCCCTCGACGGTATCACCACCTCTGGTGCTACTCAGGTGATCGGTTTCGGTCCTGGTACTGCAAGCGCTCCTGTGAGCTTCTCCGGTGTTGTCGAAGGTGCAAACATCACCGCTACTGCTAACAACATTGCTAATGGTGTTGGTGGTCTGGGTGCTTGCCCTCTGGACTCTGCTGTGGATTACGAAATCCTCACCACGGACACCAACTTCCGCGTCTACTCCAAGACTCAGACTAACTCCACTGCCACCAATGGCGGTTGGGCTATTTCTAATGCAGACGCAGCAGCTGGTCGCGCTGGTTACATCCTTTGCGAAGTTTGTTTCGTACGTCAGGATGTTCCTGTTGATTACGACGAGCTTGAGCAGTATCTCCCCTACAAGATCGCTTCTAACTATCCTGGTTATTGATATTTAGGGTAACATGGGGCTAGTTAATAAATAGCTAGTCCCAATGCTCTTTAAACACAATAAAACCGGTGTAAGGTTAAAGATCGTATCTGAATGGGATGAAGGCGATTGGTTCATGGTTGAAGACCAAGACGGTCGCATCTTCACTGTCTATAAGACAGAAATTACTGAAGATAAGGAAGCATCTAAGAAGGTTAAAACTCTTCAAGTAAAAGATGCAGCCAAAGGCGACGAGCCTCGTAAATTTCCTACAGATGGTCGGCTAAATGTCAACGGAGCTACGGCTCAAATGATTGCCGATCATATTAAGGGAGTCGGTCTTAAAACTGCAAAGGAGATTAAGGATTTACAGCTTTCTTTGTCAGGCGAAAGGTTCACTAGCCTTGAGCAGTTAAAAACGATTCCCCGCGTGGATTGGGATTCAGTATTTGCAGCTGACTTAATCCGCGTCTAATGGTTAAGCCCCTGTAGGGGCTTTTCTATTATTTGTGCAGATTATAATGAACAAATAATGATGGTGCATTGTGCAGTTATCTGATTTCAATAAAAGCCGCGTTAGATACCATCTGGGATATTACGTTACCAGTGTCCCAGCAGGTGACTATGCGCGACTGGAAGAAGCATTGAATTCTGTTCCTGATTCAGTGTTCAACGATAAGATCATTTATCAGATCAATCGTTGTGATGCTGCAGAGAAGAAAACACAACTTGCTTCTTATGAGGATGACTTCACTCCTCCAAGCACCAGAGTTGAAGGTATTGTTGGAGACGTTGATCGTACGATCCGATCCAGCAATGTCAAGGATGCTTTGAAAGTATGGGACGAGGTTTATCTGTATGAGACTAATCGTCTTGCACAGATTCTTTACGTACCTAACTACAAAGATCCTTTCCAGGCACGTTATCGCTATGAGCGTTCTGGAGCAGAATTTATCATGGCTCTACCCGGCCCAGCTGATACCGCAGTTGGCGCAAACCTTTACCTTCGCGTTAACTATAGATAGCCATGTCAATCGTAAATTTTTTAAGAGGCGCATATAATGTTGCCCGGCCTGCTCTAAAAAGCACAGCTGTAGACACCATTACTAACCCTCAAACGTATATCGGTTTAGCTGATGACGTAACCAACAGTCTTGGAAGGATGCTACCTAAAGGATACCAACTTGGTGGCATCCAAGGAGCACCGATGAGGCTCTTGGGTGAAGTAAGTGATATTGCCAAGATGGCACCAGGTCGTGCCAGGGAACTTGCACGTGATCAAACAGCACGGAACTTCCGTATGGCAGACAGGCTAGGAGATGCTGTTCGTCCCGTTGGTCAAGGCCCCACAGGTTTATTAAGAGCCCCTACTGTTGGCTCT
>WLWH01001457.1_pt1 | contig 15518 bp, 10 predicted proteins | sample 6712741 | NCBI WGS metagenome assembly WLWH01 (sample SAMN12718694, study PRJNA515312) | sponge metagenome | isolation source: marine sponge | host: Mycale hentscheli | place: New Zealand: South Island, Marlborough, Capsize Point | collected 2003-05-01 | reverse complement strand
TGGTAGTCTTTGAGCCTCGGCTTGCCCGCAGAAACCAGTCTCGCGTTATAGCCGTCATCATCAATGATCTGAATTTCCATGCCGTCATGGGCGCTGTGGCCGCCTTCCGGAACTCGTAGTGCGATTCCATTGTTGCCAGCTGTCGGCAGTTTGAACTCGACCCTGATAGTCACGTCACCAAAGGATTCCTTTGTGAGTAGGTCCCCACCCTTACTGGGTTTGCAGACAATGTTGCCCTCACGGATCTCGTAACTGTCTACGGCCCCCTGCCAATCGGATAGGTCTTCACCATTAATTAATTCAACGAATTCACTCTCGTTTTGTGAGCGCAGAAAGTTATCTGCCTCGGATGTGGGTATTTCTCGAATAAAAATGTTGCGCCATCGAATTTCACTGCCATGTGTTTGTAACTGGATAGGGCCTCGCGGAGGCACAGGGGCCACGAGGAGACCAATTGATTCACTCGTGCTGGTAGTTTTTTTCTTTTTACGATGTGCAAAAAAATTGTCCATAACAGCGTTTTGAACAACAACTTCTCCATTGAGTTCAACAGTTACACGTTCACCGATCATTTTGATGCGGAAGTGGTTCCATTCACCAAACGGACGATCCATTCGTGCTAAAGGGTTTTTGCCCTCGTTGCGTTTGTTGTTCCAGAGTCCACCAGATCCCTTGTCGGCTCCCAATTTAAATTTCTTTTCTTCAGTCGAGTCCCATATCTGGACCTGTGGTATGCCGCGGAGATAAATCCCGCTGTCACCAAGGGGCTGCATTTTATAATCCACGAGAAGTTCAAAATCGCCGTATTCCTTATCGGTTGTGAGATAAAGCCCCTTTCCGTCGTTAACAATTTCGTCGTTGTTAACGCGCCAATGAGCGTTTATGTGATCACCTGCGTCCGTGCCTTTTTTGTTAAGAAGACCCCCGTAAATTGATTTTTTCTTGTACTCGAGTTTTTCCTCGGGCGACATGTTCCTGAAATCGTCTGGGTCCTGCGTGCCCCATCCGTACCAACCGTTTAAATCTGTGCCGTTAAATAAAGCAACAAATCCCTGAGGCGGCGTGTTGTTTTTGGCTGACATTTCAGCGGGCTTTCCCTCTTCTTGAGTTTTGGTAATGCAGTCTTGGCAGGTATTTCTAGGGAGTGATCGTTCTGCTCTTTGGTGTCTGCGGCTTTGTATTCTTGATAACGGGCCAGCAATCAGTTCGTGAGTTCCATCGAAGATAAATGTTACGAATAGAAGAAATAGAAGAAGTCGTATCATTGGTAGCCCTGCTTGTGAATAAATAATTTGAAGACGTATTCTGGGTATATCACTCTTATTTTTTTCATTGTTTGGCTTAAGTTTGATAGCCGTCAGACCTCACCTGCTTCCATATCGAAATATTGAACAGCATTACCATAGCTAATGCGGCGAACCATATCTTTTATTGTTTCAATATCATTTGGGAGTAATCCATTCTCAACATCATTTCCAATAATGTTGCATAAAAGTCGACGGAAATATTCATGCCGAGGGTACGAAAGAAAACTCCTTGAATCAGTTAGCATGCCAACAAAGTTTGATAAAAGACCAACTTGAGAAAGTGTGTTAATCTGCCATCTCATTCCGTCAAGTTGATCGAGGAACCACCAGCCGCTGCCATACTGTATCTTGCCGGCAACTCCATCGCCCTGAAAGTTGCCACAAGCGGCAGCGATGGCATAGTTGTCTGTGGGGTTGAGGTTGTAAAGAACCATCTTTGGGAGTGACTTTCGCTTGTCTAATTCATCTAAATATTCAACAAGCGGCGATACCTGCGGAAAGTCGCCGATAGAATCGTAGCCTGCGTCAGCACCAAGTTGAAGACGGCCGCGACTGTTAGTGTTTCGGAGTGCTCCAAGGTGAAGTTGCTTGGTCCATTTTCTTGAAGCGTCAAGTTCACCAAAGTAGACCATCATATAGCCGCGATAGGCCTGAAGTGCATCCTTAGAAATCGTTTCTCCACGGCGCGCAGCATCGTAAACTTCTTTTGCTTGGTCTTTCGTGCCACCTCTACCAAAACATTGTTCAAGCCCATGGTCCGAGAGCCGGCTTCCCAGTTTGTGAAAGAAGCTGTGGCGATTGGCGATCGCTTCGAGAAACGCATCGAAGTTGTTGCAGGAAACCCCAGAGGCTTGTTCCAGCCGCTGAATCCAGGTCTGGAAAAGTCCAGCATCATCGGCGGCGAGTGCCTTGTCAGGCCGGAAGGCAGGGTAGACGCGAGTCGCTAAGTTACTTTTAGCGATTTCAATATGATGAGAAAGATTGTCGCATGGATCGTCTGTTGTGCCAATTGCTGCAACACGAAAATGTGCAAGCAATGTCCGGGCAGAGATTTTGCCAAGTTGTGTATTTGCTTCATCCCAAATACGTTGAGCGGTGGACTGATTCAGGACCTCATTGATTCCAAATACCCGAGACAGTTCGAGGTGGCTCCAGTGCCACAAAGGGTTTCTCAAGAGTTTTGGCATAGTTTCGGCAAATGCACAAAACTTTTCATAGGCCGAGGCATCACCCGTGATGTATTTTTCTGATATTCCAGCAGCGCGTAGAGCCCGCCACTTGTAATGATCTCCAGCGAGCCAGACTTCGGTGAGGTTATCCCACTGTCTGTCCTGAGCAATCTCTTCAGGAGCAAGATGACAGTGGTAGTCGTAAATTGGCTCCTCTGCCGCGACTGAATAAAGCTCTTTCGCAGTATCAGTCAGGAGAAGAAAGTCAGGATTCGTTACAGGGTTCTTTTGTCGCACAAGTCACGTTCGGAAAGATACAAAGATTTTAGGTTCGATCGTTTCGCCCTACTGGGCGGTTCTCAGTGCCTTTTATGTTTTGAAGGCTATCGCCAAGAGTTGTACGATATTTGTCAGCTATCTCAGTTAGTTTCTTCACTATCTCAGGGTGTTCTGAGGCAACGTTGTTCGACTCACTAATATCAGCATTCAGATCGTAGAGTGACAGTGGCAATTCACGAACGACATACCCGTGGCGGCTGGCAATTCCTTCAATTCCACTGTTGCTTATGGACTGAGGGGCAAGCCTGCCATAGCCAGCTGGCTTTCCGTCCGTTCGCGTTTCTCCATTCACGACAAGATATTTGTGAGGAAAATGAATCTTCCATTTTCCATCTCGGACAGCTTGAAGTTCACTGCCAGCGTAAAATACAAGACCGTCTCTATCCTCAACAGTATCGGTTTTGCCTTCGAGAATGTCTGTAATATTCACACCATCAATTGTTTTCTGAGGTAGAGGGGCGTGAGCCAGATGACAGAATGTTGGAAGCAAGTCGATTGAAATAATCGGTGTATTGCAGGTTTTTCCTGCCGGTATCTGTCCAGGCCAACGAGCAACCATTGGTACCCGGACACCACCCTCGAATGTCGTAAGTTTGCCCCCACGCAGAACACCCGACTGACCAGCATGCGTTCCATAGCTTAGGAAGGGACCATTGTCATTTGTAAAAATTACGAGTGTGTTTTCTGAGAGATTGAGCCGATCAATTGTTTTTACAATCTCGCCCACTGACCAGTCAATTTCTTCGATGACGTCCCCGTACAGGCCCCGTGCAGATTTTCCTCGAAAACGGTCTGACGCAAATATTGGTACATGCGGCATGATATGGGGAACATAGAGAAAGAAGGGCCCGTCCTTATTATTTTCGATGAACTGGACTGCTCGATTCGTAAGCCTCTTGGTAAACAATCGTTGGTCAGGGTCAGTTTCAATGACGGAGTCGCCATCATACAGGGGGAGTGGTGGCATCGAGTCTGATAGAACTGGGTGGTATTTGGTGTTGTCGTTTGAATATGGAATACCGAGCCATTCCTGGAAGCCGTTTTTTGAAGGGGCAAAGTATGGAGGGAGACCAAGATGCCACTTCCCAAACATTCCAGTTGCGTATCCTGCTTTTGTGAGCAGTTCTGGAAGGAGTTCTTCTTCGGGTGAAATGCCAGTTGGGCTCGTGTGATTGAGTGCGCCCTCAAGCCCGACACGGTTGGCGTAGCATCCTGTCATAAGTGCCGCCCGCGAGGCTGTACAGACTGCCTGTACGACATAGAAATCATCAAACTTCGTTCCCTCAGCTACAAGCCGTGAAATGTTTGGTGTTCTGATCTTTGACTGAGGTGTGAAATTGGGGAGGTCGCCCCATCCCATGTCATCAGTAAAAATGAGCACGATGTTTGGATTATTTGCTTCTACAGCAAACATGAATTTTGGGCTAGCGATGGCGATACAGAGCATTGCCATGCTTAGTATAAATGGGCTCATTTTCATTCGATTGCTCTTCCTGTTTTGGAGAAGAGAATTAAGTTTGTGTAAAAGCATGGCTGCCTCTTAATCGCTTGTCTTGTGAGTCGAAAATCCCGTAGGCCCTTCTATGTTCTAACGCATCTTGTCCATGGCTTCGAGAGGTAACACGAAAAGAGCCTGACGGGATGCGGTTTTCAGAGCGGATGTTTGGCTGCCCGTTGCTCAGGCAGTTCGTTCAGGTGGATCGCGAAGTCCTGGTTGGTTTTAAGCTGGTTTCGGAAGGTGGGTGTCTGCTGAGAACTCTGTCGCACGTCGAAGTAATTATTTTGAGTCACATTGTCAGTTGCGTTATGAGTTCAACGATGTGTTTGTTCCTGCGTCTGGTCGCGTAATTGAGAAGCAGAATAGAGCAGGTGTAGTCGGTCTACTTGTTCAGTCGTTCCCACTCTTGCTGGGAGACAGTGCCGTTTCCATTGCTATCGATATTGCTGTGTTGCTTCTTGAAAATTTTCTCGTATTCATCTTTAGTCAAAATGCCATCTTTGTTTGTATCACCAAACCGCATCGCTGTTTTGTGCACGAACTCATCTTGATCTAGAAAGGAGTCTTGATTCGTATCGATGCTAGGGAAAAGTTTTTTGTAAAACAGGACGTATTCTTCTTGTGAGAGGAGTTCATCTTTATTCGTGTCAATCCGGCTGAATAGCACGTCTCTCTCTTTCATTTTGTTTTTATTAGGTGATGACACCGTTGGTTGAGATGTTTTTGTTGGAGTGACTTGCTGGAAGTCTGTGCTCGCAATAAGGTCGCCAGTTTTGAAGTTGAGAAACCATGCGGTCGTGCCAGGTGGCAGTGGTGCTGTTGTAGTCCAAGCGTCATTATTGTTGACCAGAGAAGCCTGTGTCTCAGTCCAATCTCTTGATCCCGTAATTCCTGAGTCCGTTGTTGATACAAGTACGGCACTTCCAAAAGGCTTTGAGGAAGAAAAAGAGGCCTTCACCATACCGTCGTTTATAGAAACTTCTTTTTGGACGCACCAAGGCTTGCCTGTTTTCACAACAGATTTCGCAAAGGCGTAGGAGTCAGCGTGAGTCCACGGCGGACCATGACCGTGTCCCATTCCGGGTCTCAGTGAGACAAGTCGCGGACCTGATGACTTTTTGTATGACGAAGATTGGCTGTCAAGCGGGAAGTGCTTGTCTTCGGGCCATGACTGCCACAAGAGTGGCATAGTTGCACGTGGTAGATAATGTACTGGGTCCCAGATTTCGCGATACACGGTGTTGTCACCAAGTGCTTTCCCGTACTGATTTGCCGCATCTGCCAAATTGCCGCAACCGTAGGTCGGTATGCCAAACGCAAATCGTGTGTCGATGCCGACAACGGTCGATACTATAACACCGCCCCAAGAGATACCCATGACACCAACTTTTTTTGGATCGACACGAGGGTGTGAACTTAAAAGGGAATGAGCCAAAATAGTGTCTGCTACGGCGTGATACATCCACTGATCTTTGAGCGGTTTGTCTGAATCACCATAAATTCCTGTGCGGTATGGGCCTGAGTCAGCGTGCTGCCTCCATCCGGTTGGAATGCACCCCTCCTTCGCTCCTGAACCTTTCTGATCTGTTTGTCCTTCGACTGCGATACTTATTGCAGCAAAGCCATGATTGTTCCAGCGTTCGACCCATTCTTTAAAGGCAGTACCACCACCACCGTGCACAAGAACAATGCCAGGTACTTTTTCTTGCCCGGCTTTCTTTTCTGGAATGCCCAGCCACGCGAAAGTCTTCGTAGCCTTTCCTTCATAGGGAAGTGAATCAAAAAAAAGGGAGTGAATATCAGCCGGTTCTGAATGAGCTTCACGATCCACTGTCGATGGTGATGCTATAAGTTGTCCTAACTCAAGAATGGTTTGATGATCAGTTCTCACTTCATCAGCGAATGTATTGTGAACAGAAAGAATGACTAGTAAGACAAGCAGGGTTAACTTCATTGTGTCACTATGAGTTTTGCGGCTTTAAAGAAAAACTGCCAGACGGAAGGAAGCAAACGGCTCAAGGCATGGACTAAGTGCATTCATGCTGTTAGCAGTTGGTGCAAAATATGGCTATGCGTTCAGCGGAGTATAGGTGATTTCAAAAATAATTGATGAGGCAACAGTGTGTCCAAAGTTTGGTTGGTCTGCGGCGATGCCACCAAACATGTATCCGACTACAGTTTCTGTGGTTAAAGAATCGAGGTCGATGATGTCGTCAGTTAGTAAAGGCACATCATGAGCAGGGAAGAATCTCGCATTCGCGCCGAAGTAGAGAAGCTCGCCATTGCCATCATAAATATCTGGAAACTCAGTTATGTATTGTTGCTGATATGAGCCAGATGCACCTCGCAACACTGCGGTTATTTGCCTGTGAAATCCATTGTTCTCGTCGTAGGTCAGTTGCTCCGTAGCCGGATCAAATGTATTCGCTGAAATACCTCCGAGAAGGACTTGAGTCATCTCTCCAGAGGTCTGGGAGTAAAGCCCAATTTTTCCAGATTCATACTGGTTCATAGCCTGCCTGAAAACGTCTGGATCGTTCGTTGGGTTTTCAGTTGTTGGGATGCCGTCATATCCAATTTCAACCGGCACAGTCCACACCCCAACACCGTTGTAGAAGACACCAGCCAATGCAGCGGTGCTCTTGGTAGTGCCACCCTGATCGTCCGGTGAAAGAATTGGGAAGACATTCAAATCACGGCGACGAAACCGGTTGGGGTCTCCACCAGAAGGATTAATCATATTTGAATCAGTACTATATGAGAGAGTTCCATTCGCAAAGTCATAATCAATATCAAAACTTCGAACCTGTGAGGTATAGACTTGGAAGGTTGTTGATCCGTGTGCGTACGGACCTTCAAACTTCTGGCCAAAAACCAATTGATAGCGGTCTTCTATTTTTTCCAAGCCTCCGCCAGTCACCTGAAAAAATCCGCCATCGTACGAGTTGTCAGAAGACTCTTCTCCAGCAACTTGTAAGATGGCATTGGTGTGAAGCGTTTCATCTGTTCCTTTGACCCAGTTTACAAGGGTTGGTAGATCTATGGCCGAAAGCGCATTGTAGGTCGTGAAGTTATTAATCGCGCGCGAGTAAACGTATCCGCCGACGATAAACAACGTATTTCCATCCTGGTAAGACTCGGTGTTGGTTGATGACAAACTGTCGATTTCACTTGAACTTAGACCGCTGCTGGTATCGTTTAGTGAGCGACTCCATGTCTCCTTTGATATAGGGTCAATAACCCACACATCGGTGTTTTGATACCTCGGTGGAAAATTGGCCAACCCGTCATCAGAGAAGCCATGAAGTCCATTTGTGCGACCAGCAATTAGCACCCACTGATCGTTGTAAATGCCACTGGCAAACGATTGAAGCGTCGGCACCGATGCTGTTCCCATGTCATATTCAGAAAAAGTCAGGTCGTAGTCGCCAGACCAATTTTTTACCTGGCTAAAAGTAGGCGTCTGGTCCTTCGAGGGAGCTGCTGAAATGCTTGACGTTGGCCCCGTTGCTTGTGCACCTGGAGCTGGATTTGTATTTGTCGCCCAGACCCAGAATGTGTAAGGAACGCCGGTTTCGAGATCTGAAAAGCTTTTGCTTGTGGATGTCGTGATAAAGGTCGTGCTCGTTGATCCGTTGTCAACCGTCACGGTGTAATTTAACGAGCCTACGAACGATGCCGGTGGGTCCCAGCTGACCGTCAATGAATTCGCGTCTTCTGACTGACCAAATCGTAAATTTTGAACTTCGGAGGGTGCTTCACTGGATGGTGGAGCTAATGGGTTTCCATCATCCCAGCCAACAACATCAAACGCCTTTTCGAAGCCCGCCGGGCTTGTTGATTGCGAAGGTGTCCACTTTATGCGGTCGCCTTGCTGAATCAGACGGATTTGAAGTAACTTAAGAAGTTCCGTCGGATTCGATGTGGTTGGAACAGTTGAGACGTTCACCCAGCTTTCTGTAGCCGGTAGCCATTTTTCAACAATACCGTTTGCAACTGCTGTAATAACAAAGCTATTGGTTTCGTCTCCGATTACCTCTGACTGGTTCATGACTATCGGCTGTGGACCGATTAGCAAGTTGTCTAAATAGACGGTATCTGTTTGTTCCAATGGCGGACGGTCGAGAGTGCCTGAATCTGCAGCAAGTGCGAGGCGATTTTCAAGCACTTCGAGGTTGCCAAGATCCCGTTGTTTTGGGTTGCGATACGCCCTGCCCCTGGAACGAAATTGATGGCGAAAAAAAAACATCTTAATCAATACATTTCCCTGAACGGAGTCTCCCCACCTTTGGCAATCGTGCCACAGCTTTCTAAACAATCAGGCTAATTGCAGTTGCTATAGAAAGCAAAGGAACGGTTTGGAAATTCGAGCGTCCCAGCAATGCGAAGTTTTTGGCCACTGATTCCGGTAGAACGAATTGCGTATTCAGTAGAGCTGCAAGGTCTTTTGAGCTGAAAGGAAGTAGCGGCGGCCGGACTTGAACCGGCGACCCCAGGCTTATGAAGCCTGTGCTCTAACCAACTGAGCTACACCGCCCTCTCGAGAAGTCTGCCTGTAGCGACCTCCTAATAAGTCTTCCACTATACCCCATCTTTTCAGAGGTGCATCTGTGAACAAAAAAGATGTAGCTAGAAGGGATTCTGGCTTAAAAAACAGGCTCGGGCTTCCCTTCGCAAGCCCGAGCCAATAGTTGTTTGCGTTCGCTGTTGAAACAGTGCTGAAAATCAACGATTTGATTATTCAACTAAACCGCATGCAGCTTCGACAATAGTACTGATTTTTCCGTCATTCAACTCACCCTTTTTCAGAGCATGGCTTGAGACAACCTTATTGCTCTTGTAACAGACAACCGTGAGGTCTGCATCAGGAGCAATCTTAAAATCATCTGGGCCATTCGCGGCATCTTCTGGCACAACAAATGCAACATGTTGAATGCCATTATCTTTCACAAACTTTGTTGCCGTGTTTTTCAAGCTGTCACTATCTCCGCCAATCATGTTGACAAAGCTGCAGAGTTTTGCATCAGCGTGTTCTTTAATTTCACCTTCCAGTTCATTAACGAGTTTTGCTAGTGACTGATCGGCGGTTCGGGCAAAGATCATTACGACAGGTCGACTACCCATTCTACATCGGTAGCAAAGTCGTTTGCCGTCTTCGACACCATCACTTGGATTGCCAGCTGCCTTTGTTACGGTGAAGGCACCAACGCCATCTCCTGGCTGCGGGCCACTTACAAGGTCTGCCATGCAGTAACTTGCTGTGAATACTAAAGCAATGGCCGCTGTTCCGGCTGTGATTCGTTGAAATGGTTTGAGGAACTCCATCGAAAACTCCTACGTGTGGGTGGGGGTACAAATCTTTTAGATAAGCAGGAAATTTGAGAAAAGTTTTCTGCTCACCATTTTTCTTTCAGAACAAGTAAGGGAACGAATGCCACGCTGGCAAAAGTTAACCTTTTGATGATTCTATCATAGCGCGGTTAGGATGCATTCGGCAACCATGTCATGCCACTTTCAATTATCGTAAAGTCGTGATAGTTCCTAGGAAAAGAGGTTCGAGATGCCCTATTCAATACCGAGTCCGACCATTCGGCAGACCCAGCTGTTTATAAATGGCCAGTGGATTCCAGCACAGTCCGGAAAAACCTTTGACACGATTAATCCGGCAAACGAAGAGGTAGTTGCGCAGATAGCAGAAGGCGATGCGGCTGACGTTGAGCGTGCTGTTGAAGCAGCTCGTCGGGCCTTTGATGAAGGGCCTTGGCCTCGTCTAAATGCTCGGGAGCGCGGGAAAATAATACATCGGCTTTGTGACTTAATTGATGCAGAGATTGATGAGCTTGCAGCTATCGAGACGCTTGACAACGGCAAGCCGCTGAGTGATGCACGCTATGTTGATATACCGTTAGCCGTTGAGTGCATGCGGTACTATGCTGGCTGGGCAGACAAAATTCAAGGGGCGACAATCCCGGTGAACGGTGATTTCCTGTGCTACACACGACGCGAACCAGTGGGTGTTGCCGGGCAAATCATCCCATGGAACTTTCCAATTCTTATGGTGGCATGGAAGTGGGGGCCGGCGCTTGCGGCGGGGTGCACGATTGTCATGAAGCCGGCTGAACAGACGCCATTGACGTGTCTTCGTTTGGCGCGTCTTGCACAGAAAGCCGGGGTTCCTGATGGAGTCATTAACGTTGTGCCAGGCTTTGGTCCGACAGCTGGTGCTGCAATCGTCAAGCATCCTGGAATAGATAAAATTGCTTTTACGGGATCTGGTGAAACAGCGAAGACAATCATGCGTCAGTCAGCAGATACGATGAAAAGGATGACACTTGAGCTTGGTGGGAAGAGCCCGAACATTGTGTTTGCCGATGCTGACTTAGAAGCGGCTGCAGAAGGGGCCCATATTGGTGTTCATCTTAATCAGGGCCAATGCTGTTGTGCTGGCTCTCGGCTTTTTGTTGAAGATTCAATTCACGATTCCTTTGTCCAAAAGGTGATCGAACTATCAAAGAAACGTCGGGTAGGAAATCCTTTTGACCCCGCTACCGAACAGGGACCGCAGGTTGATCGTGACCAATTCGATAAGATCATGGGCTATATTAAGAAGGGGCAAGACGAAGGAGCCGTTTGTGCGACAGGGGGACAGCGGGTTGGTGATCGTGGGTTTTTTGTTGAACCAACGGTGTTCACTGAGGTGAACGATGAGATGGCTATTGCTCGAGATGAAATATTTGGGCCTGTATTGTCTGTTCTCAGGTTTTCAGACATCGACGAACTGGTACGTCGTGCAAATGCTACGACATTTGGTCTCGCTGCTGCAGTATGGACACGTGACGTGAGTAAAGCCCACATATTGGCCGAACGATTGCGAGCTGGAACAGTGTGGGTGAACTGCTACGACGTCTTTGATGCTGCCGCACCTTTTGGTGGTTTTAAACAGTCCGGTTTTGGCAGAGAACTCGGACAGCGTGGGCTCGATGCCTATTTAGAGGATAAGACAGTCACTGTCAGCCTGGGGTGAGTGATTCGACAACTAATACGTAATACGATTAAAAGTGTGAAATCATGGCAAAAGTACGAACTGGTGGTGGTTGGAGAGCGATACGTTACACCTTGAAGAAGGCTTCTGAGGCTGGTGGGTTCTGGTCTTTGTGGAAAGCCATGCGTAGCAAAAACACATGTAAAACGTGTGCCCTCGGTATGGGCGGGCAAGCGGGTGGCATGGTCAACGAATCAGGGCACTTTCCCGAAGTGTGCAAGAAATCATTTCAAGCCATGGTTGGCGATATGCAAGGTGGCATTCCGGATGAGTTTTTTCAAACATACTCAATTGCTCAGCTCAGTAAATTTACACCGTATCAGATGGAACACGCAGGAAGGCTTGTAAAGCCTCTCCTGTTGGAAAAAGGGAGCCAGCATTATCAGCCAATAACGTGGAGTGAGGCGATGGAACGAATCGTCACGAAACTTCGTAACACACAAGCGCAAAAAAGCTTCTGGTATTTCTCAGGACGTTCAAGTAACGAGGCGGGATTCCTTTTACAGTTGTTTGCGAGACTCTACGGAACAAACCACGTCAACAACTGCAGTTACTACTGCCATCAGGCCAGTGGCGTTGGGCTTACGAGTGTCATTGGTACAGGGGCCGGCACAATTAAGTTGGATGACCTTGAGAAAAGTGATTTTGTCATGCTGATAGGGGGCAATCCGGCAAGCAATCACCCTCGTATGATGAGGTCACTGATGATGGTTCGGCGACGCGGTGGGAAAGTCGTGGTCGTGAATCCTATGGTCGAAACAGGCCTCGTGAATTTCTCTGTTCCCAGTGATCCCGTGAGTTTGCTATTCGGAACCAAAATTGCAAGCACGTATGTTCAGCCATGTCTTGGTGGTGATCTTGCGCTCATGTACGGAATCATGAAACGATTGAAAGAAATGCATGCCTTGGGGAGTGGGGAAACACCTGAACCGATTGTTGATGAAGTATTTCTGGCTGACCACACGCAGGGTTGGGATGCATTAGCAGAACGTCTTGATTCTTTATCGTGGGAAGAGATTGTTGAAAAGTCAGGAGTTAAAAAAGAGGAGATTAATGACGTCGCGGTGCAGTATGCCTCCTCGCAGCGGGCTGTCTTTTCATGGACAATGGGGGTGACGCATCATCTCCATGGTTCAGCCACTGTTCAGGCGATTGCGCAACTTGCACTGATGCGACGCATGATTGGTCGCCCGGGCGCCGGCCTCCAGCCAATCCGTGGTCACTCGAATATTCAGGGAATGGGTACTGTTGGTGTTACCCCAAAACTAAAAGAAAAAATATTTGAACGGCTTGAATCAGAACTTGGTGTGAAGTTGCCGTCATTCCGTGGGTTCGACACGCTCGAGTGCCTCGAAGCAGCTGAGCGAGGGGACATGCAATTTGCTTTTTGTTTGGGTGGGAATCTGTATGGTGCAAGTCCGGACGCCAGTTTTTCCAGACGGGCAATTGGGCGAACTGAGATGACTGTCTATATGAATACATCATTGAATACTGGGCATGCCTGTGGGCTTGCACAAGAGGAAACAATCGTTCTTCCTGTTCTCGCCCGTGACGAGGAGCCAGAGCCCTCTACGCAAGAAAGTATGTTTAGTTATGTGCGGCTTTCTGATGGAGGGAAGCCGAGACATGAGCAAAGTGCTGACTACGGGCCGCGAAGTGAGGTCGAAATTATCTCGGAACTAGGCTGCCGAATTCTAGGGACAAGCGGGCCGATAAACTGGCTCGAAATGGCACATACGAGCACGATTCGCAAAGCGATTGGTCGTATGATTCCAGGTCTTGAGCAGATTTCTACGATGGATCAAACCAAAGAAGAGTTTTCCATTCCTGGTCGCACTCTCGATACACCGATATTTCCTACCGCTGACGGTAAGGCAACGCTTCATGTTCATGACTTGCCTGATGCACCAGAGGGTCTGCAGTTAATGACGATCCGTAGTGAAGGCCAATTCAATACGGTTGTGTACGAAGAGGAAGACTTATACAGGAATCAGACCAGGCGAGATATTGTTTTAATGAACCCGGATGATATTCGCAGTCATGGTCTCTCTGAAGGAGGGCTATGTCGTGTACAGAGTGCTTCCGGTGAAATGCGTAGAGTCACCATCTCGGCCTACCCAGAAATCCGCCAAGGGTGTGTGGCCATGTACTATCCGGAAAGTAATGTGCTTGTTCCAAAGGGAGTCGATCCACTTTCTCGAACACCATCTTATAAAAGAGTGGCTGTTACTATCGTGAGCGATGAAAGTCTGCGTCCGTCTGAAGACAGCCCTAAAGATATTCCCACGGTCGGAGCAGGTACGCCACGTGAGAAAATGAACCAATGCTAGCGTATTAGTTTTTCAATTTTGTTGAGAAGGCTTGGCGTCCACAGTTGCCTTCAGGTCACTTTCAGTGAGAACTCAATCGACTCTGTCTGGTGAAATCTCAATGTGAGGGTCTTATGGGCACTCATTAAGGATTACCTTCCTGAAGCTATCGTTTTCCTGCTTGTCATGGGCTTGAACCAAAAAGAATCCAAAGCCCTGCCTACCATCGGGATGTTCAAGAGTGGATATCATCGCTTCTTCTCTTCCCCAATTTTCTACAATGTGCTTATAGGTTCCTTTGGAGAGAACGTACGGACTACTCTAGTAGTGTCGCACGGCGTTGCTCTTAATATCGGCATGGAATGGAAGCGACGAGAGATGGTAGGACGATTGTTATCAATATCGGCGAGGAACTTCATGCTGACGTTCCACTCATCCTGAAAAGTGAATGCCGCACAACGTCTCGAGTCATTGGATACGCAGGAAAGCTTTGAAGTGGGGTTTCTGCATCGGATTGCAGGAGAGCATGTTGTGTAAGATCCGCCTGATCAAGATAAGAGGCCTTCGCCAGCCTGGCCAGGAAGACTCACCTGTAACAGTCAGAAAGCCAATCTCCGTTCTTTGGCTGGTGAGTTGATTGATTCGGCCAAAGCGTTCAGGTCCATTTGAACAAGTTGATGGTGCAGGCTGCCGTCCATAAAAAACAATTGTAGTGGCGTCACCTACTACGGAGTCGTCAGCGGGTCACCCATTGTGCAAGAGTGTCTCGGGAGAACCACTGGGGCCCTTGAGGCACATTATTCTCAACTAAACACTGTGCTGAACTCCTGCGTTCGCGGTGGACGAGATGGCTTGGCGGCTACAGACATCGGGAGTGTTGCTTCAACGGCAGATGATGCGTTTCCAGTGCGGACGGCCAGCGATCCGGGTAGCAGGATCCAGAAAAAGCTATTTTCTATTGCGAATGTTGTATGCCAGCCTCTCCATTTATGGCTTATTGAAGCTTTTGAGTTCGGAGACAAAGGAGTTTGGCCGAAAAGTTGTAGAAATGTTGTGATGGCAACTGAATTGGCAAATTCTGACTGGAAGGCAGGGGAAACTCCCCTTGGCCTCTATCAAACGAGCCTACTCAAAAGAACAGACACTTGGGCAATGAGAAACCCGCGGGCTGCGCAGTTTTTAAGCAGGCAGGGCAGTGCCTGTAATCTAAGCAAGAGCGCTCGGTTGTTGGGCAGCCTGCTTCTTGGCGCGTTAAGTTGTTGATAGCAAACAACTTGCAGTCAATGCTTGACTCCTTCTGCATAGTTACCCGGTTTCGTTTGCGAGAGAGAGTCGTTTGTACTGAATGAACGGTGCAGGCCTGCTCTCTTCGGTTTGAGTCGACACATGGAAGGAGTCATGGATGCCAGCGTTTATCCAAAAAGAGTCTCAGGACTTTGCTGATACGGCGGTAGGGCACGGTGCGCAGGCAATTCTTGAGGTAGCAGAACGGCTCTTTGCTGCTGAACCAGACTGGATTGTTTTTTTTCGCGAAATAATGGGTCTTGATGGCATCGTTCGACGGACCTACCAAACGCCAGATTCTCTCATGCGTTTTGAGTGTTCCGCCGAATATGCACGTATTCGGGAAATGTTAGATGCTCTGCGGCAGAAACAGCAGGAAAAATCACCTGTTCGGGAGGCACAGCGAGTTGTCACTGTCAGAATGCCCATGTCACTTCACGAAACACTCAAAGCAGAGGCTCAGGAGATGAATGTGAGTATCAACAAACTCTGTATCTCCAAATTGCTCAAATTATTGGATGAGAATGCATGCCGGGATCTCGTGCCCGAAGAGCATATTGAATGAGATTC
>WLWH01001456.1_pt1 | contig 15518 bp, 24 predicted proteins | sample 6712741 | NCBI WGS metagenome assembly WLWH01 (sample SAMN12718694, study PRJNA515312) | sponge metagenome | isolation source: marine sponge | host: Mycale hentscheli | place: New Zealand: South Island, Marlborough, Capsize Point | collected 2003-05-01 | reverse complement strand
GAAAGAATTCTGATGGTGATTTTAGAATGAATGGTAATGGGCATGCACTTTCTAACTGGCAAATGAAACATACTCCTCATGATATTGAATGGGAAGCTGATGATCAAAATTGGGGCGCAGTTGTAAACATGATTAATTCAGGAACCGAAAAGATATCAACTGTTAAGTGTAGATAATGAATTGCATTAAATGTAAAGAAGAGATTCATGCTGCACGACTAAAAGTTTTACCTAAAACTAAAGTTTGTGTTAACTGCTCAACTGCTGAGGCGGTTAGTTGTGTTGATGTTATCTATCATAAAACAGGAAATACAATTCAAATCATGGATAAAGAATCTGCTGATAAGATAAACAAACTTGCTAAGAGAAGCGGTTTTGGAATTATGGCAGGTATGAAAGGTGGTAGCGGTGGTGCAACTAAAACCACATCTCTTGGTAAGGTTGCAGTATGGAGAGTACCAACTGAAGAAGATTATCAAAGAGCATTAAAAAGAGTAGGAGAATTAATTGATTTAGAAAATCGTGAAAAGTGTTTAAAATATGCACAACAGCAATATGATAGCAAGTTAATTAATTCTAAGCATCTTTATAATCTTAGAACAATAATAGATACATTATTACCCTTACCTAAAAAGAAAGAGGTTGTTAGAGATGAAGCTTTAGATGAAGAAGTAACTCATGCATTTAGGAATTGGAAAAACTCAAAAATATACAAATGATAAAAAATGTTATAATAATATCAACGTTTGCTGTGACTCTAACAGGTTCACAGAGTATTAATAAAGAGGATATAGAAGTTATAGATAATCAAATTATTGATATTATAGAACCAGAAATTAACCTCATTAATGGAAAGATTGATAACCGAGAAGAATTAATAGAAGCTATGGCTTTTGTAGAAAGCGGCGGTAATCCTGCTACAATTGGAGATATTAATCTAGGTACACCTTCAGTAGGACTTTTACAAATCAGACCTATTATGGTTAGAGAAGTAAATAGGATATTAAGAAAACAAGGATTAGATAAAAGATTTAAAAATAGTGATAGAAAGAGTGGTGATAAATCAATTGAAATGTTTAACATCTGGGCTGATGCATATCACTTGGATAGTTCTTATGAAAAGATGGCTAGGAATTGGAATGGCGGGCCTAAAGGCTATAAGAAATCTGCAACCGCCCATTATTGGAAGAAGGTTCAAAATTATGTAACATTAAATTTATAAGATATGATAAAGAAAATAATAAAAAGAATTAAAAAATGGCATGCATATTGGTCATGGGTTGAAGAGCAGAGATTAAAGGCTGCTGAATATTCATGCAGTGCAGGCCCTCTAATGTAAAATTGTAAGATATGGTAATAGTAAAAGTAGTATATATGAATGGGAAAGAAACTGAATATAATGTTGATTATCCAAAAGCATACATAGCAAAAATTATGGAAAGTGAAAATGACTTAATCCCAGACAGAAAAACAGTAACAGAAATTTATGCTGGCCCAAAACTTATTGCAGAATTTATAGGATCTGAATTAAGACTAGTAGAACCTAAACATAAAAAGACTGCAGGTATGGGTAAATATAAAGGTCATACAGTTCCTATACACGATGACCGTATACCTAATGTAAAAGATAAGGCTAAAGCTGAAGAAGATTGGAATGAATACAAAGCAGAAATCTTACATGCTCAAAAAATGATAAAAGAAAACTTATGGGTAATGAATCATACTGGTGGTAATATAGAAATTACCTATTGTTAAAGTTTTTGAAATTAGGTACGTGGTTTTCGTTCTGAGTTTTTTCATCTTCATGACCTTCTTCCCAATGTGGACTTATAACATCACCATCTCTAGTTGGATGAACATCAAAGCCTTGTCTTATTGGACTGCCATAAGCATTAGTATCTTTTCCACCAGCTAAATCATCAAACATATCTTTGAATTGTTTGACTGTTCCTTTGTAGTGCCTGATTGCATTTGCGTCTTTATTTTCTTGTGAATCCATTACTTATTTAATTTTTTCATTATTGGACCTAGATCAATCTTTATTCCGTAACCTGCGCCTTGATCATATTTAACAGGTACAAAGGTTATATCTCTGAATTGCTTATTAGCATATTTTATGATAGCATCTTCAATGACTTCTCTGCTTATTCCATTTAATTGATCTAAGTCTTTGCTTGATGCTGCAATAAACCTAATCATATTATTTAACGAAGTAGGTGATGCAATTACAGTAAATTTTGCAACTCTACTACCATCTTCATCATGAGGAAATACTACCTGTGCTTTTTCATTTAAGAAATTTTCAAATTTAACTATCATTACTTCTTGTATTTTTGTTTAAGCTGATGAATTTGTGTTTGAACTTTTAATCTTTGTAAATCCATTTTATCTAAAGATATTCTTAATTGATAATATTGTACAGCAAAAGGATCCTCTCTATCCTGTGCAGCTCTAAATCGTTCAATATTTTGTTGCTCTCTTCTCTTTAATCTTTCAGCAGTTTCATTTGGATTAAATTCATGTTTTTCTGCTTCAGTAACTCCATCATTTCCATCCATAGTATCATGAACTGAATTTAGATTTTTAACCGAGTCTGAAATTTTGGAATACATCCAAGCATCTAATTGTTGACCTTGTGACATTCTATCTTTAATCATATCAGCATAATCACCAATTCTTTCTAAGTCAGTTGATGCCATGCTATTAAGATTGTCAATAGTTTTATCATTTTCATTAAAGGATTCAAATCCTGGTATTAATTCTATACTTGCCATTTTAAAATGTTGAATTTATAATTAGTTCTTGGATCTCACTTATTAATTGCTTCTTTTCTCTTGATCCTTTTGGATTTCTTCCGTTAATTGCACTTATATAATTTTTGTCAATTAAATAATCTGAAATTACTGTTGCTAATACTTTTGCCCCAGACGGTTTATCTTTCCCAGCAACCTGAACCATAGCTTCGTTGGTAGCTGCATAGTTTTCATATGCTCTATCCATTGCTTCATTTACATGTTTCTTAGCTTCTTTCATATATGCTTCAGCAGTATGTTTATCATTATCATTTGTTTCATACATGTTTGCTTCTTGTGCTACGTGGTTTGAACACGATTCTACTACACCTGCAATTGGAGTCATACTATAACCTGTTTGTGGTGTTGTTCCACCTAGTGCAAAATTATTGATTCCCATTTGACCAAAACCTGCTGCTACGATGGTTTCATTAAATTTATCGAACTCTGGTATCTTACTCATATTTAGTTTTATTTGTTTATATATTTGTAAACAAACTTTGAGTTTGTGCATATAAAAATAAACATAATTATGTCAGAATTTTTTAGAACAGGAATGGGTCGTAAATTTTATGATGCCGATGTACCGAAATTAGTAAATGTCTTAGAAAGAATTGCCGTTCAGTTAGAGAAAAAGAATAAATTAGAAGAAAAGAAATTTATTTTAGAAGAAAGGATACAAAAACTTACTATAAAGGAAGCAAGGAAAAATGCCTAAAAAAGATATTACATATAAACAATTTGTTTCTCACATGGATAAGGGCAATAAAGTTTATATGAAAAAGCCTAAGTCATGGCAAAAAGTCTGGTTTTGGTGGGAGAGTAAAAAAGAGAAGTGGTTTTTAAATAAAGCATTTGATCAAAGAAAAGATGGAAGAGTAGAACCAGAACCTTCAGTATGGATCACAGCTAGACAAATGGAAAGCCACATGGATCATATGAGTAGAATGGGTTATAAATATCATATAGATGAATAAATTAATATTAGCATTTATGTTATTCTTTATTGGACAATCTGCAATATGGTTCCAAACAAACGGACAGTTTGTATGGCCTTGGTTTAAAAAGAATCCTTTTACAGTTTCAGTTTTATTTGGAACAGTAATTAGTTACATATTAATATATGGGACTAGATTCATGGTTGAATACTATGATGGATTATTATGGCCAGGTAGATTTATTGCCTTTGGTTCAGGTATTATTTCATTTACATTTTTAACCTGGTATTTCTTAGGAGAGGGAATTACTTTAAAAACAGTAGTATCATTATTCATGGCATGTAGTTTAATAGGTATACAATTATTTTGGAAATGAAAGATCCGTATATCATATTAGGAGTTGATAAATCTGCATCAGATCAAGATATTAAAAAGGCTTATAGAAAATTAGCCAAAGAAAATCATCCTGATAAGGTTAATGGAAATGAAGAAAAGTTTAAAGAAATAGCTGATGCTTATGAAACTTTAGGTAATCCTAAAAAGAAAGCTCAATATGACCAAAGAAGAACTAATCCATTTGGGGATTTTGGTGGTGGTAGTGATTTTGGAGATATGTTCGAAGACTTATTAAGAAATCAAAATTTCAGTGGGGCATTTAATCAGAGATATGGCTATAACACAAAAGGAAGAAATACAACAGGTGTTTTAAGAATTACTTTAGCAGATGCTTATTACGGAACTAGTCGAGATGTAAGTATAGGAATGAAAACTGTTAAGGTGGATATTCCTGCAGGTATTAGATCTGGGCAAAAATTAAGACTTAAAGGTTTAGGCCAACGAGGACAGACTGAAGATTTAAATGGTGATCTTATAATGACTATTGAAGTTATAAATAATAAAGAATTTTTCTTAGATAATCAAGGATTACATACAATTAAAAACATAAGTATGTATGATGCTATATTAGGAGGTAAAGAAAACATAAATTGTTTTAATAAAACTATAACATTTACAATACCTCCTGGAACTGCTAATGGAAAAATTTTGAGAGTTAAAGGAAAAGGATTTCCTGTTTATAAAAAAGAAAACAAGTTTACTGATTTACTTATAAGTATAATGGTAGATATACCTACAGACTTAGATGATGAAGACAAATTATTAATTACAGAAATAAAGAACAAACATAATGGAAGAACGTAATTTTTTTGGGGATGACTTTATAAGAAGTCTTTTACTAACTTTAGAACATACCGACTTTGATCAATTTATGGACTTATCATATCATGTCTTAATGCAAAGTCCGAGTAAAGTATTAAAGAGAAACGATTCTATAAATAATAAAATTAAAAGTATAGATGGTTTAATTAAATATTTTGAAGAAATAGAACAATATGAAAGATGTACTAATTTACAAAAATTAAAAACTATGTTATACTTAAATGCACCTGATGAAGAGGAGCCACCACAGTCTAATAAATAATAAAATAATTTAATATGCAAACAAATTTAATAATTACAGATAATTTTTACAATAACCCGGAAGAAACTAGAGAATGGGTTTTGCAACAAAACTTTGATGTTAGAGGTAACTACCCTGGGCAACGAACTAGCCCAGTTCATGATTGGGGATTACAAGATGTGATACAAGGTATAGTGCAACACGCAGGTGGAAACATTACTTATTTTGAAGATGCTTATACAACTGCATTCCAATATACTACTGAAAAGGATGTTAGTTGGATTCATGCTGATAATTCTACAACATGGGCCGGTGTTTGTTATTTAACACCTGATGCACCAGCAAATGGAGGTACTGCTATATACAGACATAAGCCTAGCGGTTTAGAATTTGCACCTAGAAAAGAAGATGGAAGTTATGATAAAGAACAAATGGATAAAATTAATTCAGATGCTTATAATGCTGATGCATGGGAAATGACTGCAATGGTAGGAAATATTTGGAATCGTCTAGTTCTATATAGAGGAGATATGTTTCATAAGTCTATGGAATATTTTGGTAAGGATAGGTATGACGGTAGATTATTTCAAACTTTCTTTTTTGATACTGAATATTAAAACTATATTAATATTGACCATATAATTAATAAATCAATATGAACATCTTAGAATTTATATTTCAATCATTTTGGCATTTTATTGGTAGCATATTTCTTTTAGCTATTATAGTTCAATGGAAACCTTTTGCATCTAGTCACCAAGGTCTATCTACAAAGCAATTCGAAAAGTTACTTAAAAATCTTAAAGATAAAAAGGAAGATTAATCACTCTGTGCCTTGGTGTAACTGGCAACACGTCTGGTTTTGGTCCAGAAGAGTGGAGGTTCGATCCCTCCAGGCACAACAATGTTTGTTTCATAATTGTTAATAACTTTTTGAAAAAAACAAGAATTTATAGTTCAGATCCCAAGAAAATGTATTATATTTATATTATAATAAATTAAACAAAACGGAATATGACTGAACTAACAAACAACTTTGATTATCTACAATCTTTCATCAATGAAATGAACGATTCATCTTCAGGTAATCATAAAATTGCAACCATTAAAAAGTATGCTGATAACTCAGAGGAAAATGAGGATAGGGAATTTCTACAAAATATTTTCTACTATACTTATAATCCTTACTTTAAGTATAATGTTACATCCAAGAATTGCAAAAAGAATTCAGATTTACTAGGTCACCCTAATACTTATGGAAGTATTTTTACTTTATTGGATGATTTAAGAAATAGAGTTTGTACTGGCCATACTGCGATTGCAAATGTTAATAGATTTATTTTAGAAAACAAACAATATGAAACTCTTATCTACAACATTATTGATAGAGACCTTAAAATGGGTGCTAATACAACATCAATTAATAAAGCAGTACATCCGGATTTAATTCCAACATTTAAGGTTGCATTAGCAAATCCTTATAATGTAAAAAGAGTAGATTTTCAAAGTGGAGATTGGTACGGTTCTAGAAAATTAGATGGAGTTCGATGTATTTGCCGAAAGGAAATGAATACAGTAACATTTTACTCTAGAAGTGGTAAAGAATTTTTAACATTAGATAATTTAGCAAATGAAATTTCTAAGATAGGTGGTGATTTTATCCTAGATGGAGAAATCTGTATGGTCGATAAAGACGGTAATGAAGATTTCCAAGGAATCATGAAACAGATTAGAAAAAAAGATCATCAAATAGATAATCCTAAATTCTTTGTATTTGATTATTTAACTTTAGATGAATTTGATAATAAGGTTGGAACTAAGCCACTTACTGAAAGACTTTCAAATGGATATGATTCCCTCCCAGAAAATATTAATTCAGATATGTTAGAGTTCTTACCACAAGAACAATTAACAACAGAGGAACAATTTACTGAAATGGCAAAGGATGCTGAAGAGGCAGGATTTGAAGGAATCATGGTTAGAAAGAATGTAGGCTATGAAGGTAAAAGAAGCCATAATCTTTTAAAGGTTAAAAAATTCCATGATGCAGAATATACTGTCCTAGATGCAATCAACGGAAATATCCGATGGACAGAAAATGGTAAACAAGTAGAAAGAGAATGTTTAAGCAGTATTATAATTGAACATAAAGGATGTAAAGTTAGTGTAGGATCAGGTTTCTCTAAAGAACAAAGAGAAATGTATTATGAATCTCCACAGGATATTATTGGTAAAACTGTAACTATCCAATATTTTGAAGAAAGTAAAAATCAAACTGGTGGTTATTCACTAAGATTTCCTGTATTAAAACATGTTTATGCTAACGGAAGGGATTGCTAATCGCAGACACCTTTTAGGTACATCTAATGTGTTCTACATATTTTATTGATAAATAATAAAAGGAAAATTTAAAGTGAGGCTATTTGAAGCAAATAAAAGAAATGCAATTACCATATTTGATGTGGATGATACTCTTGTAGTTACTCGCAGTATGATTAAAGTTCATAATCCAAAAACTGGGTTTTCTACTGAACTTACACCACAGGAATTTAATACATTTAAGAAAAGACCAAATGATAAGATGGACTTTTCAGATTTTCAAAGTTTAGATATTCTTAAAGGCGGTAAAATTATAGAATGGGTATTTTCTATTTTAAAAAGAACTATCCAAAAAGGTAAAGCTGTTGGTATTATAACAGCAAGAGATGATTCAAAACTTATTCAGCAATTTTTAGCTCATAATGGAATTAATATAAATCCTCAATACATATTTGCTATAAATGATACTTCATTAGGATTTAAAGGATCTACTGCTGAGAGAAAAAAGGAAGCATTTAGAAAATTTATAGAAATGGGTTTTAATGATTTTACCTTTTTTGATGATGATGAAGAAAACATTAAACTTGCTAAATCTTTAAATAAAGAAAGCGGTATAAAAATGAAAGCTAAATTAATTAAGAGCAAATGGATTCCAAAATTCAACGACTTCAGCTAAAGCTTAATACATTTACAAAGATTTTAGAAAATATTAAAAATCTTTCTAATTCTTCTACGACTAAAGTAGGATGTATTGCATTAAGAAAAGATTTTAGTAAAATTGCTAGCTTCGGTTATAATGGATCTTATAGTGGTGCCGGTTTAAATAAAGGAACTGGAACTGAAGAGGATAGTCTTGACCCTGGTGAAAGTGGCTTTATTCATGCTGAAATAAATATGATTGCTAAATTTAAAGAACAGGATCCTGAAAACTATATTGTTCTTTTAACATTATCTCCGTGTAAAATGTGTACAAAGATTTTGGTTAATGCAGGATTTAAACACGTTTATTGGATTGATGATTATCGTAGCTTAGATCATTTAAATATTTTTAAAGAATGTAAAATTACTTATGGACCTATATCATATCTTATAGATGACTACCATCTAATCAAAGAGTGAATATATAACAAAAAAGTAGACTCCATTGATTTTAGAAGGAATAACATTTAAACTAGCTTTAGACTTCTTTACCTTTTTGAAAAAAAATAAAATAACCTCTACAAGTATTAAGGTTGATTTTTTTGATAGGGTGAAACATGAATACATTGATTTTGCAGATGTCGCTGCAATGGAAAAGTATTACAACAAAAACTATAAGCCTCTTGACAATTGTGCCTTAGGAGATTTGGTTTCTATTCAATTTTTCTTAGCCGCGAGTGATCTCTATAATTTTACTACAGAATTTAAAGCAATAGATGTTACTAATAATTTAAAACTTGAAACTGGATCTGCATATGATAGACAGAGAAATGCAGGTAGGCAAGTATACATAGATAGACAAATTCAATTAATAAAGAATGCAGTTGCTGATTATGTAAAGTATTACTCGGAGCTAAAATATATTTATGTAACTGGAATTTATTCACCGTGTTATGCTGTACCAGGCTGGTCTGAAAACACATGGTATCTTAAATCATTTAGAGAAGCGTTTATTTCTTCAAGAGATGTTTCAGAATTTCCATATAACGATGTTACTATTGAGGAATATCCTCCAAACTAAATATATAAAGAAGACGAATAAATAAAAAAATATTTAACTCAATGGCAACGTCATTTAACCTACAAGAATATATTCTTTTTAGAACCGAGATAAAAAGAGAGCTAACTAATGCTGAGGTAGATACCAATTTTAAGATGGTAGCTAACCCTTGGGAAAATGATAGAGTATATGAAATAGGAAACATTGTATATCATCCTGTTATTGTAGATGATCCAGCAACAACTGGCTTAGATCAAGTACTAGCTTGGTGGAGAGCAAACACTAGAACTACGCAAGGCGTATTTAATACTTCACAATGGGATATGATTGGTGGTATAGGTTCTGGTAACATTAATATACAAGGAGCAAATTCATTTGGTAGAATAACAGTTAATTCAACTGCGCCAACTGGAGCTTTACAATCAGGTAATGATGCAACAGTTACCTCAACTACTCCAAATGATATTTTTAATCTTATTGCAGGACAAGGGATGCAATTACAATATAATTTAGCATCTAAATCAATTGTCTTAGTAAATACATTAGCATCTAACCCTGGTGAAGTAAATGATGGTCTAAATATTGGAACTGGTACTGGTCACCAAGATGTGTTTGCTGGTAAGAATGGAGTTAATTTAGAATTTAAAGGTTTTCAAGCAACTAATACTGGAGTAGGTGCTGCTTTATCTATAAGTACAAATAGTTTACAAAAAAATATTGAGTACAACTTCAATGAAGGTTTAATTGACTTGGCTCAGTTAAATAGTGGAGCACCAACAATCGGTATGTTATCTAATGTATCAAGTGCGGCTCCAAATGCTCAAGATATACTACAATATAATATAGGAAGCCAAACATGGATTCCTGTATCATTAGGTTCATTAGGACAAGTAAATATTTATGGTGATAATGGAACTATAGGATCTGCTACAAGAGAGGTTAAGTTAAACGGTACAGCAGGCCAATTACAATTTAATAGAATTTCAGACTTAGCAACCGGTATTCATTTTGATAACACTTCAAACAAGCACCAATTTCAATTAAGAAATTCATCTCCTACTGGAGTTGCCGCTCAATCATATTCACTAAACAATGTTACTAAAGCAATAAGTGGTGTATTTGGAAATGATGGTTCATTTGGTATTGATATGTCAGATGTACTAGGTGGTTTATCAGTAGATGCTTTAAGTATATCTACCAACAACGAATTATATGTTCCGGAAATTGCGAGCAGTTCTTTACAGACAACAGCTGTTGGTTATAGAATACCTTTAGTGAATGCAGCAGCCTCAAGTACAACTGGAAGATTTGAATCTAGTACCAGATATACTCTCACATCTTACACGGAGCAAAGTGGTGCATTAGATGTAAGGGTTAGACTTAGAGGTGAACACATTTTAACTGGTGTAAGTGAACAAAATAAACCAGGAGCAATATCATCAGATATAATTTCTCAACATGATTTTGCTGGCAACGCCTCATTAACGTCTGGGATCGGTTTACGTATGACTTATAATACACCTACTGTAACTGAAGGGGTTAACATATATCAATGGATGAATAAAGGAGCTGAAATTTATTATGCTCAACAATTACAAACAGACAGTACAACTGGTGGTTTTGCTTCTAAATATATTGGAAATAATATTTCACTTGATAATAAAGTTGGTGGAACTCTAGCACTTAATGTTGGTCAAATAATTGGATTTACAGGTACTGGAACAAATCCTCAGAGAGTAGGATTATATTCTAATGTTATAGATACACAAACTGACGCTACATCGTCTACTATTTTAACAGGCTTGGTTGCTGATAGTGGTACATGGGCAGGTTACTTTGTAGGTTGTGTTAATATTGATAAAGGTGGATTAGTTTTACCATCTACAACTTTTGCAAATAGACCGCTATGTAATGATATAAGCGGTGGTACTGTTTCAGATAGAACATTATGGATTAATTCTGCAAACGGACATTTATATAGAGGAACCGTTGATATTTAAGCCGGCGGTGGAGGCGGAAGTTCAATCTCACTAACAACTAACGGAACTTCAGGACCAGCAACTTTGATTGGAAATGTTTTAAATATACCTCAATATACAGGTGGAAGTGGATCTTCTACATTAGGTGGTTTATCTGATGTAACTATTACTGATGTTCAAGATGATCAACTCTTAGTATATAATTCAGCAACAGGCCAATGGGAAAATGCCGCTCTTGCTGCATATAATATAAATGCCGTTGCTATAACTAGTGGAGGTGCAAGTATTCAACTAAGTGATGGTTCTGCAACTAGTGATGTTGATCTATTACCTGGTACAAATATTACATTCAGTGTAAATGAAGTAACTGATGAAATAACAATTAATGCTGCAAACCCACCACAGCAGATTAACATTGGAAATACAAATTTAACTGTAGAAGAACCTAGGACTTTAGATTTTTATGGTAGTGGTACAAATAATCCTCTTACATTTATAAACACTAATGGTGGTACTAAAACTTTATTTAAGTTTGAACAAATTGGTACAGGCCTTACACCACAATTTACAGTTGGTGGTGGTGCTACTGATTCAGAAGGTCAACTTGTTTTAGCAGGTAATGGTAGCGGTCGAACTGGTATATTGATTTTTAATGATGATGATGGAAGTAATTATACTTCTTTTAAAGCACCTAATACTTTAGCTCAGAATATTAATTATGTTTGGCCTTTAGCAATAGGTACTGCAAATCAAGTTTTAGAAATAGGATCTGTAGCTGGAAGTACAGCCACGTTAAAATGGACTACTGTTTCTGGTGGAGGTGGAGGAATTGGTGCAACTGGAGCGACTGGAGCTACTGGTTTTACTGGTGCAACTGGTGCAACTGGATATGATGGAGCAACTGGAGCAACTGGATTAATCGGTCCAAGAAACGGTTTACCTTGGCAATCAACTACAGTAACAACTACACCAGCATCTGGTAAATTTTATTATGATGCTTCAACCACAAGCCTGTATATTAATAAAACAGATAGCTTAGGATTAGATCAAACTACATTCCTTAATACCTTTGATGATACAGGCCAACCGTCTACTGGGTTCGGTGCTGTTATTTTAACTGCTGGTAATAATCAACAAATTTTACATGGTGTAATAACTGCCGTAACTTTAGTAGGTAATGTATATGACTTAACAATTACTGAATTAACTAATACTTCTAACTGGGGGTCAGGAATTGACTTTACTTTAGAATTTACTGCTTATGGTACTTCAATAACAGGAGCGACTGGAGCAACAGGTGCTGCCGGTGGAGCAGGAGCTACTGGAGCCACTGGATCACAAGGAGCAACTGGTGCAATTGGAGCAACAGGAACTCAAGGTGCTATTGGTAATCAAGGTGCAGTTGGACAACAGGGTGCTACTGGAGAAGCTGGTGCAATTGGAGCAACAGGAACTCAAGGTGCTATCGGAAAACAAGGTGCTATTGGTTTACAAGGTGCAACCGGAGAAAATGGTGCAATTGGAGCAACAGGAACTCAAGGTGCTATCGGAAAACAAGGTGCTATTGGTTTACAAGGTGCAACCGGAGAAAATGGTGTTGTCGGTTTCCAAGGAGCAACTGGTACTCAAGGAAAGCAAGGACCTGATGGTTTCCAAGGAGCAACTGGTACAATAGGTGGACAAGGAGCAAGTGGTCCGGCTGGTGCAGTTGGTCAGCAAGGTGCTACTGGAGAACAGGGTGCTATTGGAGAACAAGGTGCAACTGGCCCAGATGGAAAACAAGGACCTGATGGTAATCAAGGAGCCACTGGTGCAACAGGATCTCAAGGTGCTTTAGGTGGTCAAGGTGCAAGTGGAGTTTCAGGTTCAGGAGATTATGGCGGATTTACAACAGCTTATAATTCAGCAGCTGTAAGTGGTGCTGGTTTCCAAACTGGTAAGGCTGTTTCAGGTGCAGCTGATTGGAAAACTAGTGGTGCTACCTTTTATCTATCAGCACAAGGAACAGATCCAGCATCTGGTGGTACAACTATTGATTATGACGTTACTAAAACTGTTTATGCTAATATAAATAATAATGCCGCCAATGGCGATAGAATATATTTTAGAATTTGGGAATACGGATCTCCGGAAGAAGTTAACTTTTATCAAACAGCTATTTCTGAATTGACTATAAGTACTGGATTAAATGGTGGTTTTGAACTTTCAAAGGTACAATATATAGGTGGTCGTGATATAGCTACATTTAGTAAACCTTTATTTGGATGGGGAGTTACTGGATCAGCTGGGGCTGCTGGTGCAACAGGTAATCAAGGTGCAATTGGTCCACAAGGTCCAAGTGGTAGTGGTAGTGGTGAAACATTATTATGGGCAGGAAGTAGAGGATATAGAGCATTCATACCAAACTATTCAGCAGGAGTATATAGCTTTGGTCAAAGTGCAGGAGCAAGTTTACCTGCATCACCAGGATATACTACAGTTAACGGTGTTAGTGCAATAGTCATATCTAATTCAGGTAACTTAAATACTTATAACTTGACTGCAGGCTACAGAGTAAATCAAAACTTTGCTGTCGGTGATAAAATTATTGTTCGTGGATCCTTATGGTTCAACAGAACTAATTCTTCGACTGTTACAAACTTATCACAATTAAATACAGCATTATCTTATATTAATTCAAATGGTATATGGGACCCTGCTAGTTCAACCCAAACATTAATTCCATTTGCTGGAACTAATAATGTAGATACCCACGTTGTTAGAACTGGAACAAATGGTAGTACATGTATATTTGAACATGAAACAGTATGTGATGCTGGATTAACTGTAAACATAGGTGATCTTCTTTACTTTGGATGGTCGATTCAAAACATTGGTGGAGAAGCGTCTTACTTTAGTAATGCATGTTCTATAAGTTACCAAGTTTATAAAGCATAACACATCTTAAACAATTATTATATTTAAAGTATAATAATAAATAGACAACAAATGCAAAAAGATAAGACTGAAGAAGTACAAGAGACTGTATATTATCAATGGATTAAAGGTGATAATTCTGGTAGTGTAGTAACAATTAAAGATGTAGACGATAAGTGGATAAACTTTAATGAAGGAGGTAGATTAGCAAAAGATTTACAAGATGAATTTATTCAACCATTAGATGAAGATATTGCTGGTGAATTTGTAAAACCACCAGTTTCTAATGATCCTCTAAATGTTTCAGCTCCACAAAAAGCTACACCTGTTGAAACAGCGTTGCCTACTACACCATCACCTATTAGAGTTTTGTTTAATAAGCAAAAGAAAAACAATAAAGTAAAACTTCTTTTAGAATTTCCAGTAAACATTCCACAAAAAGCCGTTTACGAATTAATGAGTACTTCTTTTGATAGAGATGAAGTTAACGATGTATTAAAAACATTTATCTTAGATCAATTATCTGAAGATGAAATATTAGACTGTTTACATAACAGTGTACAATCATTAATAGAGAGTAAGTATAAAGGTGATTAGCACACTTTATAACTAGTAATATATAATAAAATTAATCATATGAGCGAGACTGCAAATCAAACTATACCTAATCGTCGCCAAAGAAGAGCGGCTATGAAACACCAAGGAATTTTAAAAATGAAAAGTAAACTTTCATTTAAACAATGGTTAGAAATCTGTAAACAAACTAGAGAAAAAGGCCAGGAGATACATGAGGCAAATGTTGAAGCTGCTGAAAAATCTATATATGCAAAATTAGAACAAGTAGAAAATAATAAGATAGCATATTGGAAAAATGAAGGCTACACAGATAAAGAAATAGATAAGTTAAGAGATGCATTAGCTCTTATTACAATTAAAGATAAATCTACTTGGCATAAAGATAAAAAAGAAGCAAGAAAAGTCTTCAAAGAATTAAGGGAAAAATTACATAAAAGAAAATCATAAATGATTAAGATAATTTTAGAACCTGCCAGAAATGGTGTAATCAAAAAAGTCATTGATGATAATCATGGTGGAGGGAGAGAACATTTTACCTCAACCGATGTTTATGAATCAAATGAAAATGATAAGAATCAATACAGCTATGTAAAAAGATTCTTTTTTGATTTGTGCGACGATCTCGGATTAGAGGTTGGTAGTAAATTTGATAAAACTGTATTAGATATTAATACAAGATGGGGTACTCACTTTGAACCTACTGCTAAAGATATCGAATTTAAAATAAAAAGACTTAAGAGTGAGCTTAAGGAATTAGAAGAATGGAAGAACATATAGAATTTAATTTTATATACTCCAATGATGCACTTCGTGTCAAAACATTTTTAGGTAATGTTCCTAG
>WLWH01001455.1_pt1 | contig 15521 bp, 20 predicted proteins | sample 6712741 | NCBI WGS metagenome assembly WLWH01 (sample SAMN12718694, study PRJNA515312) | sponge metagenome | isolation source: marine sponge | host: Mycale hentscheli | place: New Zealand: South Island, Marlborough, Capsize Point | collected 2003-05-01 | reverse complement strand
ACCGGCCTTTGCATACTGGCCCGCCGGAGAACCTAACCCAAATGGTTTTAAGTTAGGAACGGCCTACGAAATCACGCAACAGCAAGAGTGGGAAATAAGCATCAGCATTAATGAGGTTCCGTGTGGAAAAAAGAAACAGAGGCAAACAGAAAAACAGGATGGTCAGTTTATGAGTTTGCGAAACAAAGTTGTTGGTGGGCCGGGAACGCACTTGAAGAAAATGCTTGAGGCGTGGGGTATCAAGTCAAAAGAAAAAGGTTGCGGCTGTCGATCGATGGAAAAGAAGATGAACCGTCTTGGCAGTGCCTGCAAGGAACCCGCAAACCTCAAGATGATCGTCGATCACCTGCAAGCAGAAGCCAAAAAACGCAAGCTACCTTTTGTTCGAAAGGCCGGTGAACTCCTTGTTTTGCGGGCCGTAAAGAAATTTGAAAAAGAGAGTTGACAGGGGTTGTCCAGTTCGTATACCATGCTTCAGCCACGCAAGGCTTTAGCGATCCAACAAAACACTGGCCGAGTAGTTGCGTCTGCTTCTGACCGTCCGTCACCTTCTTGATCGTTGAGTACAGGGGCGGGCGGGAAGGCCTTTTATTCATGGAGGAAACGATGAAAACGAAAGCACCTGATTTTGGAATGTATTGTGTCTGGGATGATGAGATCAAAGGCCTGTATGTTGCTTTGACGCAGCACCGAAGATATCTAAAAGAAATCATTGAAGCTGATGACGATCACCCGCATAATGGTCTACTCACAAGAGAACTTGAAGTCATGGACCGGCTTGTAGATCGGTTCAGCGAAACAATGGAAGAGTTACGGGAAGAGAAAAGGATTTGATATGGATTTTTGGACTTGGCACGGAAGCACGATTTCGCATATACCCACAGTTGGGTGGGCGATAGTGAAAGATGGTGAAGTAGTGTTAGCGAGAAGTTGTTTATTTAGTTTGCTAGAAAGTTTGGAGGGTTGATTTATGAGTTTCAAAAAGGCAAGTAGGGCCGCAAAGTATCTGAGAATACTGATTGAAGGCCCAAGCGGTTCAGGCAAAACATACGGCGCTTTGCTGATGGCCTACGGCATGCTGAAGCTGCTTAAAGAAGGTGAGATATTTGTGCTTGATACCGAGAAAGGTTCAAGCAATAGTTACACCAATATCATTGACAGAGAATATTACGTTGGCGACATTTCGGCTCCGTACCACCCAGAGGCGTTGCAGCAAAAACTACAAGAAGCCGTTGATGCTGGTGCTAAAGTCATTATCGTGGATTCGATAACCCATTTTTGGGAAGGCTCCGGCGGCTGCTTGGAGATCAACGAGACTCTGGCTAAGTCGAAATTCCGAGGTAACACGTATGCTGCGTGGAGCGAAACCAAAAAGATATGGCGAAGGATGATTGAGTTTATCAATGCTTTGCCTTGCCATGTCATTCTCACGGGACGCAGCAAAACAGAAACGGCGCAGGTCAATGAAGGTGGCAGGTCTACCGTAAAGCGTCTCGGCATGAAGCTGCAGGCAGGAGAGAACCTTGAGTACGAAATGGATTTGGCTTTCAGCATCGTACATGATCAGCACCTTGCGACCTGTATTAAAGATCGCACGGCACTCTTTGTGGACAAAATCCCACAAGCCATATCGCCAGAGTTTGGCGAGCGTCTTGTCGGCTGGCTTCAGTCCGCTGACAATCCAGCACCACCTCCTGAACTGGTCAAAAAGATTCAGGTCAACGATGCGTTTGAAACTGCCAAGCAGTTCCTCTCAAATGGTGCTACAGAGGCACAGCGAGAACAGGCCCGCGTGAAGGTACTGGCTCGCCAAAATGATGGTACGTTTACCGAAGACCAAGCCACAGAACTGCTAGAACTTTGCAACAAGAAAGGGTAGTCGATGAACAATCTTGCAGGGACGCGAATCAGGGAAAACAAGGAGGAGTTTATCAAGATGTGGAAAGCGAACATCAGCAGTTCGGAAATGGCCTATCATTTCAAATGCAATAACAGCACAATCAATATCTACGCCAAGCGTTTCAGGCTTGAGCGTAGACACTTGTGCGGCGATTACACCAAGCACTTTGAAGAGATTAGCGAAGATGAACTCAAGAAAAGATGCGAGGAGGTGCAAGCGAGTTGGGACGAGCAAACAGAGTGGAGTCGAAGAGTTCAGAAAGACATCCCTTTGACTGTTCGTCACATACTTTCACGCAAAGATCATTTTGCAGATAACGGTCCCTGCCAACCGATTGAAATGATTGGCCTGGACGAATTCAATAAACAGTTAGATCGTGCGGGCCATCGGCAACCAGCCACGCGATCTTTTGTTGACTAGGGTTGCCGTAGCATCAGGAGTAGAATTATGGACGAGGGTTTAGTTTTTGATTGTTTTGAGCAACTTGCAGCCGTGCCGGATGAACAGCCGGTCGAACGCAAGAAGCCAAGTGAGGGGCCACACACGTTCACCGTGAAAAAGGCTTCATTTTTTGAGGACAGTACGAAGTTGTCTTTGCTGCTAGAAGCAGAGGACGGCACTTCAATCTTCAAGAAGTTGTACCTGGGCGATCCGACGAAGGCCTACGCAAACAAGAGTTGGATGCGTGCCATGCTGACGGAGAAGCCGAAGGGTCGCCTCATTGACTACAAATGGGAATCTCTGGAGGGTACTGTCTTGCAGGCGACTGTAGGCAGTTTCACTCCGCAGGACCGTGATGAACAGATAGTCTATGTGGCAAAGCCAGAGCGTTGCGAACAGCCAAAGTCTTCTGCGAAGAAGACGGTTGATCAAAAGGCAAAGGCGCAAATGTCTGCTGCAGCGGCAGACGACATTCCTTTTTAGGCCTCGCCGATGAGGCAGCCAGCCGCCGGTTTTCTTCTTCTTTCCCGGCGGCTGGCTTTTTTTACACACATTCACGGAGGATTTGTATGGAAACGAAACAACGAGTCCACGGATCGGACGCGCCTTTTAATAACTGGATAAGGAATAATAAAAGCATCTCTGCTACCAAAGGTTTTGGAATGCAGGATGTTGACTCGCTCTTGAACATCTGGCACAAGCACAGCGAAAAGGGGAGCCGTACAAGACAACACCTTATGCTGATTGAGACGAAGACATATCAGTCGGCGTGGACTCCCAAATCGTACCAAGAACGCAACGTCTCACAATTAGACACACTTTCCAAGCTGCATTTGTGCTGCAAGGGTGAGTATGTTTTCGCTGATGGTCTTGGTGAAAAGTGGCTTCGCAATCACGGAGTTTCTTTTTTAGTTATGGACGCTGACACCCCTTCAGAGTCAACGGTACTTCACTGGGGCCGTTTCAAGTGGACGAGTCACATAACAATCTTTGATCAGTTGCACTGGTTGCAGCTTGACGGCGTGGATCAGCTAGAGTCCTTGCTGCGTTTTGAAATTGACCCCGACTTTGGAATAGGAGATTCACATGTCAGACTTTCCGACTGATCACAAAGACCTACGTGCAGCTTACTTTCATTTGAGGAACTTCGGCCAAGAGGTTCATGCAGAGGCAGTCAAGCGTTTCGCAACCGAATTCAAAGAAGTTCACGGACTTCTTCGTGCATTGCGACTGAGAGTCCTTGAGCTTGAGGCAGAGAAGCCACGAGCTAGTTACGAAGAGAATCGGCAACGTGAAATGGAAAGGCGTGCCAGGAACAGACCCGCAGCAAACGAGTAATACAACGTGCCAGAATCTTTGGAGACAAAAGCGGCAGCGATTCATAGAACAGAGAACAAAGATTGACAGAGCGAAAGGATCGAACGAATGCGAGTATTTGACGACAACGTTGCATACCTTCTTGAAAACGAAGACATCCGTCCTGCACAAACGCAAAAGAAAAAGTCTGAGTGTACGCCAATGGAGTGGGCGCAAAAGCTGAAATATCAACAGCAATATTACACGCACAATGTGGAAGCGTTCCGCATTTACCAGAGGCGTTGGGAGTGTAAGGCTAAATGAAATTTCTCATTGATACGAACCCGAAGCAAGTATCGGAACTAGCAGATTCCTATCCTGACTTCGTTTGCGGTCAGCTTATACAACCCATGCACACCCGTAGCAATTGGGGTGGTGTATTTGCAATGGATAACGCGGCATTTACAGGATTCAATGCCAAACGTTTTCAGAGCTTGCAGGAACGAAATGAAGTACATGCGGAAAATTGCTTGTTTGCCACCTGTCCCGATGTTGTTGGGAACATGCGCAGGACCTTGGAAGTTTGGCGGCACAGAGAAAGGTTTGCGGCTGGCGGCTTTTCTCTATCGTTGGTTTTACAAAACGGGGCTGAGGACATGGACATTCCGTGGGAGGAGACCCCTGCGGTTTTTATTGGAGGCGTTGATCCTTGGAAGGAATCAGCAGCGTGTAAGGATTTGATCACAACAGCGAAGATATTTGGGCTGCATGTTCATTGTGGGAGGGTGAACGGATTAAAGCGGTTTGAATATATGAATGAATTGGGTATAGATACTTGCGACGGTTCAGGCGTTGCACAGTATGGACATCATCAACTTTTAAGAATAATGGAGAAATTCAATGGCAGAGAACAAAGAACCATGTTTCCCAAACATGAATCACACACTTGAATTTGAAGCACAGCAGCATTGGCGATACGAGACGGATGAGTTTCATGGTGTTTGCGAAATTGCAAAAGACGACATGACAATCAAATGTATTTTTGAATATAGCGGAAAGAAATTCTATGACGTGTTGCTAATTGATGGTGTGATAGAATTTCGCCTAGCCCAGCAAGTAAGTGTTGAGCGTTTGGCTGATCAGCTGGCAATAGATTTTCCTGATCTTTCTGTTACAGTCATGGGCCGCGCTAAAACGCATGGCTGGATAAGCAGCAAAGTAGTCAAGAGGTACCACTAATGATGGAAAGGCGTGCCAGGAACAGACCCGCAGCAAACGAGTAAGGAGGCTCACATGGCTGAGAAATGGCGAAGGATCGCTACGCATCCTGATTACATGGTCAGCGACCAAGGGAAGATCAAGAAAGGTGATCGTTACTTGGCGTTGTCCATGAATGCACACGGCTATCAAAAGGTGAATTTGGAGAACGGCCTTGATGGCACACGCACCAAACTGGTACACCGTGTCGTCGCTATGGAGTGGCTTCAGAATCCTGACGACTTGCCAGTGGTGCATCACAAAAATGCAGTCAAGATTGACAACCGAGCGGCCAATCTGGAGTGGTGCAGCCACAGCCAGAACAGTCGCTACGCAGCGGAAACACGGTTTTCTGAGAACAACGGGAAGCCGCCAAAGGCACATCCCACATTCCGGGAACTGATGGAGGAAATACAAGAGTTGAAGGAAATTATGTCACGAATAGAGAGGGAGTGTTTCTAGTGACAGATGAAGAAATGTACAAGCAGTACGAAGAACTTGTTGAATCGGTAATTCAGGAGGATTTTGAGAAGTACGAAAGCAAGATACTTGCACAGTCTGCTTTCTCCTCTGTTCAGCAGTTGCGACTGTTGAATAGACTGCGGGAGCGATTGATGCCGGTGGAGGTGCCGGAGCATTGCAAAACACAGGAGGAATCGTATACGAATGACCATTCGTATTTTCTACGTCAACACGGCAAAGGAGGGTGATATGAGACATTTTCAGGTAGACGCACACATTTACAGCAAACGCGAAATTAAGCGTATAGCACGCAAGACGGGTAAAAGCCGTTCTGAGGTCGTCGGTGCTATGGTTTGTCTCTGGGGCTACGTAGCGGTCCACAGCAGGGATTCTGGAACCATAGAGGGTGACTATGAAGACCTAGCAGACGAACTGGATCAGGACGAAGAATTCTGGCAGGCAGTGGAATCTGAGGGCTGGCTAACTTGTAACAGTCAGGCAAACACGATAACCGTGCCAGAATGGGAAGCAAGGTTCTATACTGGCAGCAACGCAGAGCGATGCAAGACATACCGTAAAAACAAGGCTGAAACGAAAAGTGAGCGCGTCGCGACACAGTCGCAACATGTCACCGATCAGTCGCGAGAGTGTCGTGATCACATAGATATAGATAGAGATAGAGAAGATAAGAATATAAAAGAAGATAGAATAGAAGAGGCCGCCCCAGCGGCGAATCTGTCTTCTAGTCTGTTTGAGTTTAGAAAGAATCTACAGGCAGCAGGGATGGAGGTGAAAGGCGACCTTCCCGGCTTCTTACTCAAGATTATGGCGAACGGCCATGCTAGCACTTATCTGAAAGCATCCCGTGAGATCGTGCATACTGACCTTCTTTCTTCGGATCGTCCAGTTCACTTGGGGAACTTTAAGAATACCTCTTGGGTTGAAAGATTAGCCAAAGGGGAGTTCTCAAAGGGAGGACCGGCACCACAGGCAGCACCAGTTGATCCCTCTGAGGTAAAAAGAACTGTTCCGTGGTGTGAGGGGAAGCGTTTGACACCAGCCGAAGAGGAGGCTGCAAAGACGCATCCTGACACCAAACACCTGTGGGAACATTACCAGAGGAAGCACAAGCGGAACCTTGACCGTGACGCCCATCGTGGCGACACGCCCCCAGAAGGCACTCCTGTGCCTGCCGCAATCCCTCGTCCCACTCTCAAGAGTGCCGATGAGGACTTTGACACAGCAGCCGCACAGCGGCGTGCTTTGGAGCAAATAGCGGCTTTTGAGAAAAGTAGCCAGGGAGGTTGACAACTTGGTGGACACATGCCAATAATGACGACACAGCACTAGCAAACTGTTCTACCAACCACTGTGGTTGTGAGTTTATTAACAAGACTTCCCGCACCTGTGCTAGCAGGCCCGTCAGCAGTGCTAAACTCCTGCTGGCGGGAGCGGGTTTTTTGGAGGAAATTATGACAGTCAAGACAAAGAAAGCCAGACCACTAGACGGCAAGGATCAAGGCAATTTAGAGCAGTCAATTCGTTTGTGGGCGAGGGGGTCAGAGTCAACCGTTCGAACTCTTTCGAATGACATTACGGAATTATATGAGCGTGGCAACTGGCGAGAACGCCGCCGAGCCAACGGCAAAAAGTTTGAGACTTTCAGGGACTTTGCAGAATGCAGTACACCCTACGGCTTAGGGCTAAACGCTGATTGCGGGTGCTTGACCGTTGACGCACTAGCTACACGCATTGCTGTAGAAATTGGACACAAGACCAAGGCCGTGAAATACCTTGGGTGCAAAGCATCGGACGGAGCCAAGGAAAAAAAAGGCAATCAAAAAGCCCGTAAAAACAAGGATGAAAACCGAAGTGCAAGTTGCACTTCGGTTTTACTTAAGGCGAAACGCGGCGGAACAAAAGACCAAAAAATGCTGTGGTTGCAGTTGCACCACCCGCAAATCTGGAAGCGGTTTAATGCTGGCGAATTCCGCACAGTCAACGCTGCCATGACCGCTATCGGTGCTGGCGTTGTCAACTCTAGCCATCTTGACCGATGTAGACGGAGTTGGAACTGCTTGACGGCTAAAGAGCGGCGAGCATTTTTGGCGGACATCAAAGCCGCTGGCAAAGGGAAAATTCCACCACAGACCAGACGTTCATAAGGGAGGGTTATATTGCAATGAAAGACTCACGAAGAATATTTACGGAATCAGACAAACAAACTGTCATGCTTCGGCAGGCAGGCAGGTGTCATGATTGTGGGAAAGCTTTTGGGGATGGCACCACACCGGAATTTCATCACGTTACTTTACACAGTCAGGGTGGGGTGACGGAGCCAGAAAACGGTATCGCGTGCTGTAAGTCTTGTCATAGCGTCAGGCATGACCAAGACATATGGCCGTTATTGAGTGCCTACTCTACGCATTGCGACCCGCGATACCAGTGGCAGATTCGTGAACTGTTTAATGTTGCTGACGGTTTGCGTAAAGGCCAGAGAACGTGGACGGCAAAAGTTAGCATGGCTGGTGGCAAGACGCACTGGTCTATCCAAGGTGCTACGCTGGCTAAAGCGAAACGTGCCGCCGACTGCGTTGTCATTTTGGCTCCAACGCTAGAAATCGGAGAGGGTTATTGCCGGAGCATCAAGGCAATTGATCCTTCTGCAAAAATTCACCGCAAGCTAGGCGGCTATCGTAACCCAAGACCGCCACAGGGTGAGTACGTGGTGATCACTTACTCAGCCGCTACTGGCAAGCGGTCGCATCAGCGCCATTTAGATTGGCTTACATTGTGGAAAAAAAACGGGTGGAGTTTTGTGTTGGTTTGTGACGAAGTCCACCACACTTCTGTCATGTCTTCTTGGGGTAATATTGAAAATATTGAAAGTCTTGCTGAGTTTACTATTGTTCAGACTGGAACAGATTTTCGCTCTGATGAAAATGCAATAGCGATTATTGATTATGAGAACGGTGTTCCAAGAGTAGACACAAAATACAAAGTGCGTGAAGCGATAGAAGATAATGTCGTGCGGCCAGCATCTTTTCGCTGGTGCGATGCTGCAATGACTTACTTTGAAAAAATCGACGGCCAATTGAAAGAGCGTCGCGTTGATAGCATTTTAGACGTGCCGGAAAATCTACAGTCTTCGGTTGTAAATGAAGCAATGCAGCCTGGGACTCCATTATTTGAAGAAGTCTACAAGGCTTCCGTCTTGCATCTCCATGCACTCCGGCGTGAGCAGGAAACAGCGCAAGCGAAGTGTTTGATTGTTAGTCGTCCAGGTGCAGACGAAACAGAAAACCGTTGCATTGAAAGGATAAGGCTTTCTTGGAAACGTGATGGTGGTGCTACGCAGTCTCCGTGGGTCGTAACGTCGCAAGACGAAAACGCAAGCGACATTAAAGACTTTCGGGACGATCCGAACGCACAATATATAGCCGCTATTAATATGATTTCTGAGGGCGTCAATATACCTTGGCTAATGGTTCTAGCGTTGTTTCGATGTGTTGGAACAGAGATGCTGTTCCATCAATTAGTTGGCCGGGTCATGAGGACAACCATTGGAGGGAACAACCGTGAGTGGGGGCGAGTGGTGCTTCCTCGTACAGCAGACCATGTGAGGTTTGCAGCTACACTTGAAAGCGAAATACCCAAAGAGATTCGCCGCGAAGTTTGTTTAGAGTGTGGTGAAATTCCCTGCGTTTGCATTAAAAACCCTCCACCTGTTTGTCCTGTGTGCCAGCAAAGCCCATGTATATGCCAAAGGGGGAGCAGGATTGCAGGCGTTATTGTTGACGAAGCAAGGCTAGAAGGCGGTTCAATTTCAGCCGAGAACGTAAATGAACATTGGTGCCAACAGGGTAAGGCTGTATTAGAAAAGCTGAATCGTCCTGGAGATGAAGTGTTTGCGGGCCTGTTGCTTCAGACCGGAGCAGACTTAAATGTCACATGTGCTGGAAGCACTTCAGCCGGAATCGCTTCAGAAGCAACCAGAGACCAAGAGTTAGCACAGCTAAACGCGGCAATTGTTACCTATGGACGCAAATCTAACACGGCGACAGAAGACGCCATGCGAAATGTATATCGCGGACTGGGCGTTGATACCGCACACGACCTAACAAGTTTTACCGTTCACGATATACGCACGGCTAGGAAAAGAGTGAATAACATGATAGCACAAGAAATTCGGCAGCGTTTTTCCATTTGACACAGCAATGGGGCCGGGTTTTTTCGTCTATCTCATGAAAGGGGCCAGTTGCTACAATATGCCAATGCCAAAACGTAAGAAGCCTAGCGTCACCACCATCTCGCGTTTCTTTGAAGAAGCTGCGAACGAGGCGTTTGCTGATTCTCAGCCAGAAAATGTTCCTGCCTACACATTCGTCTTTAAGATATGGGAACGAGTTTGCGTGTGTGCTGTGCTGAACGAGAACTGCGACGATTCAACAATGGCAGTCCTCGATGGACTCAGGATCATCACTCAAAAGAAATTCAAGACAGGCATGTGTTTGATCTGCCGCAAGGATGCAAAACAGTTCTCGTGGCAAAAAGCCGAAGAGAGGGTTATAGAGTTACTGGAAATTGAAGGAGGGGAAGCAGAATGAGTGGAATGTGGCAAAGTTACAAAGACAAGCAGCTTGGCAAAGAGGAGTGGCACACTCCTGTGGACAACGTGAACCACCCGGAACACTACAAGTCACACCCGTCAGGAGTGGAGGCAATTCAGATAACAGAGCATGAAAACTTTTGCATTGGATCAGTTTTCAAGTATCTGTTGAGGAGGAAGTACAAAGGCAAGGAATTGCAAGACCTAAAGAAAGCACGTTGGTATTTGGACAAAGAAATAGAACGATTGGAGGAGAATGATTGATTGCCGAACTCTTCATTTCTGGCAACCCTGTAGCACAACCTCGCCCACGCATTGCACGGCGAGGAAGGATTGCTACTGCGTATGTGCCGAAGAGTCATCCAATTCATTCTTACCGTCAGAAGATCGCAGAGGCAGCAGAGGAGGCAGGTTGTTTCTTTCAAGGTGCTGTGAACATTCATTTTGAGTTTGTGTTTGCTCGCCCGCAAAGCCATTGGAACAAAAAAGGATTAACCAAGAAGGCACCAGCATTCCCATCAAAGTCTGATTGGGACAACTGCTGCAAGGGGGCGCAGGACGCTCTTAATGGAATTGCTTTCTATGACGACAGTCAAGTCGTATCTGGGAGCTTCAACCGCTACTACGCAAAAGATCGTGACCAGGAGGGGTTCACCATGATAAGGATATCAGATGCTAACGCCGGAACAGGTTGAAACAGCCGAGAGGATGTGGAAGGAAAATGCCAAGACGCAGGAGATTTGTGCTGCCATTGGCATCACTCCTCGCAGGTTTGAGATGTACCGACCCACGTGCCTCAAGAACCTAGAGAAGCGGCAGCACGGTTCAAACGGAGGCAAGTGGTGCAGGCGTGGTGCCGATCCCAGCCTTGAAACAATAGCCAAGCGTGCTGCTGAGATACGCAGCGGATGGACTCATGAGGTTGAGATGCAACGCAGGTTTGGGGCGAGAAGCACGCTGGTTGAGTTTGATCTATCAGTGCAGGAAAAGCGGGCCTCAACTTTACCTGACCCTTTGGAGTGAGGCATACTCTCAGGTATGAGTTGCTCCCCCTGTGATACGCCAGACGGTTATGCGTTTCAGTCGCCACAACGTGTAATCCGTTTTAATGATTTCGTTGCCACCGTAGCGTTTTTTGCTGCGCCCGATGACTGTTCGGACAAGGTTCCGCTGAACATGTCTGGCTACTCTCAGTTTGACGCTATTGTTTTTGTGAGGGAACCAAGTAAGCCGTTGGTGGCAATGGACGTAGACACGTCAGAGAAGGACGAGGGGAAGCTAACTTTCAGGTTGCCTGCAGACAGTGACTTCTTCAAGAACTATCCTGCATCAACATATCGTTGGCAATTTTCAATGAAATCTGCGGAGGGAATATACAAAACTTACATTCGCGGAACTTTTGAGGTTTTACCAAATGGCTGACGAATGCTACTCGCAGTGTGAAAACAAAATAGACGTTTGCATTTCTACTGGGCCACCTGGACCGAAGGGTGGAGTTGGCACGCAGACGCAATTTATCTTTTACGCCCAAGACGGCGACACAACAGTAAGTGGAAATGACAAGAGTGGCAACCTGATGGAGGTTGATCCTGATGGATGCCTTGTCTCCCTCAACGGTGTGTTGCTTGAACCCAGTGCTGACTATCAGATCTCTCCTGATGGACTGACAATCACGTTTACTGACCCGATCAAGAACGCTAACAATGTAGTAATCGTTCAGACGTGGGAGAGTTCGCAAGAAGCTGAGAACGCTGTTCTTGACTTAAAAGTAGAAGTTGACAAGAACACATCTGACATTGCTGGCTTAGATGTTCGTGTCACGCAAAACGAGTCAGACATTGCTGATCTACAGGCAGACCAGACGGCCCAGGTTGTGACCACTGCGGACGTTGTTACCGTTGGCGCAGCACCATTTCTTGATTCAAAAGGCGACCCCGTTAACCAGTACGAAGCCAACTGGTTAATCCATGACAGGATTGTGGCCTCTGAAGGTGAGATTGCAAACACAAAGCAAGAATTGCAGGCGTTAGATCAGGACGTTTCCAACCTATCGCAAACTGTAACCGATCTTGCCACTGATGTTGACGGCATTTCAATCAGTGTTGCCACCAACACCATCAATATTTCAAAGAATGCCAGCGACATCAGCCAGCTACAGATTGACGTTGGCAACATTACTGTTCCCGATCTTGGACCGCTTGATGTCAGGGTAACTGATCTAGAAACGCTGACCACTTCTCATAGTTCGGACCTTGTTGACCTTCGCACTGATGTGGACGCATTGGGTGCACCTGTTGATCTTGGCCCGCTGAACAATGCAATCAGCGACAACTCAGTTGCCATCGCAAAGAACGCATCCGACATCGCATCTATCAAAGCAGTAGACGCACAGCAGTCCAGCCAGATCGGTGACCTACAGGTTGCTGTTGGCAACCTGGAAGCTATTGATCATGACCACAGCAATCACGCAATGATCAATCAGGACAACGTGTTCACTGTTAGCCAAACCATCAAAGATGGAATCAAGCTGACAGGCAGTCAGGCATTCATTGAATGCGATACAGGCACGCCGCTACAGATTAAAAATGGGAATTTCTCAAACAGCGTTGTTGATATCATCCGCAGCAACGGTGACGTGGCTATCAGTCTTGAAGCATCCGGCCACATTCGCGGAGTAGCTACCGATCCAAATGACGGAAAATGTGCAGCTAATGTTGATTATGTTCAGCAGATGACAGGCACGATTGATCTTACTGACTACGCCTTACAGGTTGATCTTGACCAAGAGGTTGCCGACCGCATTGCAGGCGACAAATCTCTACAGGATCAAGTGGACGCCTTGTCCGCATCTGGCGGTTACAATGACGCATGGATACAACCGGCCATAGATGCTGGTGATGCCGATCTGCAATTCCAGATAGATGCCTTGTCTGCTGTGGGTGGCTACGACGATGCTTGGATTCAGCCCGCAATAGATGCTGGTGACGCCGCAACTCTCACAGGTGCAAACGCATACACAGACACAGCCATTGCTGGCATAGTACCACCTGCACCCCCAGACCTTTCAACCTATGAAACGATTGCAAAGTCTGAATCAGACGATGCTGCTCTTCAAAGCCAGATTGACGCACTGTCTGCCAGCGGTGGCTACAATGACGCTTGGATTCAGCCCGCCATAGATGCAGGTGATGCTGCCACGCTTACAGATGCCAACGCATATTCAGACACACTCTTTGCTGGCGTTACGCATCCCGATCCACCTGACCTTGCACCGTATGAAACGATTGCCAAGTCAGAAGCTGACGATGCTGATACCCTTGTAGCTGCGAAAAGTTACACAGACCAAGAGTTGGTGCCTTACGAAACAAAACAGAAGAGTGCTGCTGATGATGCCGCCACGTTGACTTCCGCAAAGGGTTACACTGATCAAAAGATAAGTGCAATCGTCTTTCCTCCCGGCACGATTGTAAAGGACACAGAACCGCAGAATGTTCCTAACGGAACGAACTGGTTTGATACTGTTCGTCTTGAGTTGTTTGTTAGAGCCTCTGACTCTTGGCTCCCGTCTAGTCCTCTTGGAGCCCGTGTTTCTCAGGGAGAGATTGTACAGGCTCAGATTCTTGATCGGATAGAAGGATTAACAACAACAGACTACGTTGACGGTGCTGACGAAGCCGTTCTGAACGCTGCGAAGAAATACACAGACGAATCTCAAGGGGCGGAAATAGCAGCCAATGTAATGGTTACAGCCGGCGATCAAGATGTTGAATCGGGCTGGAAGTTGATGAGTGGCGGAAGAACCTTGATCTCAGTCGGCTCAACACAAGTTGGACTTTATCACGTAAAAGACCCAACGGACGACGCCCATCCGGTCACTCGTGGCTTTGCAGATGCAAGGTATCAATTCATTCAAAAGCCCATCGGCTTCAAGATTGATCAATCGGCGACTTGCTCGCTAAATCCAGTTCCAAGTAGCGGTGAGTTCTGCGGATTGAACAACTCGTCTCCGGGTAGTTCAACAAGCCCAAACAATTACTTCGGTAACTTCAATGCTGGCATCAGGGTTCATGCAGACAAGCTATTGAATCCGGAGGGTAACAAGTTTCAAGTGATGGAAAGGTACAGCATCGCGGGGACTGTTAGCATCTTAGGCAAGGACACAGGAAAACTATATTTCAGACATGGTATCGCTGCCGTTGTTCGAGAGAGTTCGCACGAGTACGTCGAACTGATATTTGCAACACGAATCCCTACATTCGGAACAGGTGCGATAGATGCCGAAGCTAAATACATTGTAATTGTAGACGGTCTGGAATCCGTGAAACCAGCTACTGCGAACATACCGGAGGAGACTGAATGAGCATTCCAGAAAAACCACACAGCAAGGGCGACACATTTACAAACCCAGAGACAGGTGTGGAGTACACCTACGATGGAGTTAAGTGGTTAGCTTCAGGCGGTGATGAGTTAGACATAGACCTGTCCAACTACGTCAAGAAAACTGGTGGCGACAACATGCAGGGGCCGCTGGTTGTGCAGGCACAGGGTGCAGACGGACGAGCAACTAGCAGAGTGAAAACGCTTGGAGTATTCAGCAACTCAGAAGGCAGTGCGTTACGTCTTGGTACGACCAGAGATCGCGTTTATGTCGGCCACAATGACGTATCAATCAACGGCCCCGTGAAATTGCAGTCGATTGAGTCAAAGGACTCAAACCCGATTTACATTAAAGACGATGTTCACTCCAGTGGTCGTATCGACATGGACAACGGCATCAAAATCAACATTACAGACCCGAACACTATAACTTCAGGCCATGACGACTACGACTTGTACTCAAAGTTCCCCATCATGGTCAAGTCACCCTCAGGTCAATCAAGGTTTGCAGTCTCAGTGGCTGACGGTGCTGGGCCGTATTCGCTTGATGAGAATGGCAATGCGTATCAAGGTAGCCACATAAACAACCTTGCAACCATCGGTCTGCTAAAAGACAAAGCCGTGAAGGCACATCCTAAAGAAGTCCCGTCTATGGGCGGACTTAACTTGTCGATTGTTAGCAACCTCAACGGCACTGAAGACTGTGATTACACTTTAGCAAAGATCAAAGACGACTATTCAAAGATCGTTTTGAATCATGATCCGCTAGACAGTGGCTCGCGTGTTGATTGGCTTGCACGGTTTCCCGGCGATAGCACGATGATCATTCAGCAAGGGGATAGGTTCTACACGTTAGAGACAACCGCAGTCGGTGCGTCTGGTACAAACAGCAGAGCAAAGCATTTCAACATAAGAAGCCATAATATCCCCGCTGGAGAAATACAGGCTGGACGGATTGAAGTCGGCAACATTATCAACGAAGCAAGCGAACCGTACTTGGTGAGCCAAGAGGAGTTTCAGGAACTAGCTAGCCGAGTGGCAGATGGTGGTGGTGTTAGTGACTACGTTACGAAGTCCGAACTTCAGCAGTCGATAGACGATCTCAAAGCGGAGTTGGATCAGCAACGATTCAACACGGTACTCCACGACTCGCCGTTCGTAAGTAGTACGAATAACGCC
>WLWH01001454.1_pt1 | contig 15529 bp, 18 predicted proteins | sample 6712741 | NCBI WGS metagenome assembly WLWH01 (sample SAMN12718694, study PRJNA515312) | sponge metagenome | isolation source: marine sponge | host: Mycale hentscheli | place: New Zealand: South Island, Marlborough, Capsize Point | collected 2003-05-01 | reverse complement strand
TAGCAGTACCGTCTGCATTTCTGGGTTGAATTGCAGGGCCACTGCTTAGGAAACGTAGACCAGCAGAGCCACTGCCAATAACAATGTCTTGACCAGCAACGCTACCAATACTGCCGACTGTGGTGCCTGACTTTTGAAATACTGCAATATTGCCATCACCAGATAAACGATTAAGCCCCAATGCGTTAAAGTTTGCCGTAGCTTGTATAGTCCCGCTACTTGGAATGGTTACGCCAGCAACAGAAGTAGTATTTGTAGTCCTCCCAACCAGCAAGTTGCTGCTCGCATCAAACCTAGCCATCTCCCCTGCGTTGTTATTGAAGCGCAAGGCACCGCCGTTTGTAGCGTCTCTGTAGTGGATCTTTGCACCACTGTCATCGGCAGTAAAGGAAAGGCGGGTGTTGTTAGTACCGTCAAACTTATAGACACGTAATTGAACGTCTGCGGCAGTGTCAACGATATCGACCTTAACGTCTGGTGATGTTGTTCCTACGCCCAAGGCATTAGTATAAGCCGTGCCTGACAGGTGAAGGTCTTTGAAGCGTGAATCGGACTTGCCTAAGTCGACAATATTGTCTCGTAAAGCACCCGTCCCATTACAAGGTCTAATGTAATTTGAAGGTGATGCTAAATCATCAAAGAAAAGCCCAGTATTTCCAGAAGCAATAAATAATTCACCATCGCCACTTGATGCGTCTGACTGTTTTACGCCAATACTACCGACTGTGGAGCTGTCTTTGCGGAAGGTTGCGATCGCTCCGTCAGAACTTAGGCGGTTTAAAACTAATGGCTCTGAGCTTGTACGTGTAGCGGCTATAAAGCCATTTTGTCCAGCTTGGAAACCTACAGAGGCACTACTTGCAGAAGTCTTACCAACCAGCAAGTTACCGCTAGAGTCGAGGCGCATGGCTTCGCTGTCAGCCATATCAAAAATAGTAGCAGTTTGACTGTTAAGTCTAAGGTTTCCGTTTGAGCCTGTAATATCAGCAGACGCTCCAAATCCTGTATCTGTCAGGGTTATTTTTGGGTCGTTGGATGTGCTTAGATGTAAAACAGATGACGGACTGCTAGTGCCGATACCTACGTTGCCGCCGTTAAAGTAGCTGTTTCCGTTGCCTCTTATTTCTACCGTTTGTGAACCTGATGAATAAAGGTTTACATAGCCTTCATCAGCATCTCTAGTAATTACAACAGCATCATTCCCATCATCATTTTCACGGACTTTGATTCGTCCGCCTTTCATAATCATGTCACCGTTAGAGTCGATACGCATACGCTCTGAAGAAGCACCAGCTAGCGTAGTGTGGAACAAAAGGTCGCCCTTTGAGCCTGCACCAGTTCTAAGTCCAGATATTTTTGCTACAGAAGCCGCTTCATCTCCTGACGTTCCAGCAGATGCTTCAAAAATAATAGCTGTAGACTGACCAGAAGCGGCAGAATTGCTGTTTCTAAGAATTAAGGCGTCATACTCTCCTGTGCTACTGCCTGCAATTGACAGAGGTGCGGCTGGACTGCTAGTACCAATACCCACGTTGCCGCTTTCCAAAAATGTCATCAATTGCGTTTCAGCACTGCCATCAGTAAAGTTACCTATGTCTAATCTGTCGCTTGCTGGGGTCTTTAGATAGAATAAATTCCGTCCTGCACCTGAGCCTTCAGAGGTATCATAGTGTCTTATTTCTATAGATTTTGGCTGATTTGCTTCACCATCTACATAGACTTTTGTAGCTTCTGCAATTTCTGTATTTATATGAAGCTGACCAAGTGGACTGCTAGTACCAATACCCAAAGACTCCGCAGAGGCATCCCAGAACAACTTCGCAGTCGTACCCGTGTCTTCGTAGAAGCTGATGTCGCCGTTGCTGTTAAAGTTTGCCGCTAATTTATGGGCTGTTGCACCATCAACCCAAATTCTTACGTCATCACCTGCGCGTAAGTCCAGCTTATCACCTGATCCTTCACCAGCAGAAACTAGCATATTTTGACCGTCATCGCCTTGAATGTTTCCATCAAGGTTCAAACCATCGCTGACCACACTACCCGTAACGTCGATGCCTGCGGAGGTTGTGAGAAACTTTTGATTTCCGTTGTGAAATATTTGAACGCCTGCGCCTTCGTTGGCTCGTAAATATTCTGTAGAGCCGTCAGTTTCTCTTAGAATTAAATCATTCCCACCTTGTAAAATAAGGTCGCCAGCACCTGAATCTTGAATAATGCTGTGACTACCATCATGATAAATCTGTAGGTCAGAGCCAGCACCGAAGATGGCTTTGTCGTTGTCACCAAAGTTAATGTCAGCTGTAGTCGTTAGACCTGCTGTAGTAATGACACCGTCAACCTCAAGCTTTGTTGAAGGGTTGCTGACTCCGATACCTACATTACCGTCACTCTTTATTCTAAGTTTTTCATCAGTAGCAGAAAGGCTAAATATAAAATTAGCAGTGCTTCTATGATCTATAAAATCCATTTGTGTTCTCCTGCTATGACCAAGCTACTGTCAGTTTATTGTTCACGCCTTCCATTACGTTAGTAACACTAGAAGCTATTGAAACATGACCAGCACCAGACGTTCCTGCTTTAACAAGGCAGCTATTACCATTAATCACACCGCTAAGAACATTACTAGGAGTAGTAGGATTAACATAAATACAGGGTTCTGCTGCATCTGTTTTAGCCGTGTTACCAATAACTTGAAAGTGCTGTACGTCTTCAATAGTAATAGTTCTTTCAGTGTTGTTATTGCTAATGATTGCGTTGTTAGTACCGTCTACCCTAGTGACGCCTTCAATCAAACCGTTGCCTTGTATCTTCACAGAAGACGGTCCTGTTACATTAGCATTAGCAAAAGCAACTCCCCCACCAATATGTGCGTTGTCACTAACTACAATCTTAGCTGTAGCATCTGCACACGATGAAGTTATGTAGTCTATGTACTTATTGTTAGACACGTTAAAGCTTTCTGTGAGCTTAGTAGTGTTCGTTATGTTTCCACCAATGTATGAGTTAACAATACTAACGTTGTGTGTCTCATCAACAATAAACAGCTGCGCCGTGCCGGTGTTGATGTCTGCCGTTCCTGTACCTGTTCCAACATCGGTGGCAGTAAATACCGTACCTATGTCGTTGTCAGCTGCGCCGATAGTTGTAAAGTCCGTATTAGCACCGCCATCGCCGTCATTCAAAGACACAATACGGTACTGCACTCCGCTTACAAAAGACCCAGCTGACACGTATGAACCGTCTGTGGTTGCTACAAACACCGTGCCAACGCTATTGCTTGCCGCACCAACAGCTGTAAAGTCGCCGTCGCCTGTTGTAAGTATCTTGTAACTGTTACGCGCCTTTACTTGGCCTACGGTCCTGCTTTCACCTGACGCGTTTGCCGCTCTAAACGGAATTACATTACCAGTTAAGTACACATCATCAATTGTTAAGTTATTTGGGTTATCAATCTTAATGCTACCACTAGCTAAATAACCGTGTGATAAACGTACGTCTTGTTGTATCTGAGAACCGGGCAGTAACAAAAAGCTTATTGCATCTGCTGGATTTCTACAGGTGCCTTCTACATGAAAGTTTGTAATTGAACATAGTGTATTGTGTTGACTAGAGCCTCGTATAAGCTTATTTACATAGGCAGTAGAAGCGTCTGTCTTTAAGAACACGTTGTTAAAGAAAGCTTTGTTGCCGTTAATTAAATAAATTTGAAGCAGTGAGTTATCAAGACCTGTTGTGTCAATAGTTGCACGAGCAGTTACATCCACGGTAAGGTTTGTAACGTTTGCTTCTTCACAGCCTTCAATCCAAAACGCACCGGAGGGGTTGTTAGAAAACGATCGAGTAGAGTCATTAGTAATTGTAATGTTACTAGCGTTAAACTTTTTGTTACGGTCAGCAGTTACACCACACGAAGCATAGTTCTTACATATAGCGTTAGATATACTGTACTCACCACCAATAGCAAGGAAGTTAAACGATCCCTGCGGAGCCGCTGTGGTCGATGAAAAGTTCATTGGTGAGCCATCAACATTAAATGTGTCAGGCAATAGTCCTACGTTTTCTGCGTAAATATCAGAAACAATAGTACGGCCTTTGTGAGCAGTGATGTTATTGCTTCCATCAAAGACAGCTTGATAAACTGCAAAGGTTTGGAACGACAAGTTCTTAAACACGCAGCCCTGAATAACTGTAGTACCGTAAGAGTTTACTCGTACTGCTGCAATACCATGATGGTTTTCAAAACGACAGTTAGTTATGTGAGTAGTAGTTTCTTCGTTATTAGAATTAACTTTAAAGAAAGCACTCAGCGAAGGTTCAATAGTATCAAAACCACCAAAGTCAGTAGTAGTGTCTGTCCAAGGCTCGTTACCTGATTTGTAGTCTCCACGACCACCATCAAGTACAATGTTGTCTAACGCAATTGTCATAGCTGTTGTGCCAGAACCAGCGTCACAGTTAAATCTACCTTGATCTGAGTATGATGTACCTAACTTAAACTTAAAGTTACGCATACGACAGAAGGCACCTTGATCGACATCAATGGTTGTTGTAATCAAGTACGTTTTATTACCACCGTCTAGCCAAACACCTGATACAGCTACGGAGTCCATTGCTGCTTGTAGTGCTGCTGTATCATCAGTGCTTCCGTCACCTACTGCACCAAAGGCGGCAGCAGAAGTAGCTAGATGTGCTTCGCCAGAAGTTACAATAAAGTCTGCTGGGTCAAAGGAAGCTACACCTTTGTTAGTGGTTGATGCATCTTCACCAGCAATTGTTACAGTATTGCCAGTAGCAGAAGTGTCAATGCCTTCACCACCAACAATGCTTAATACTTCTGAGTCAAGATCAATGGCAATAGTGCCACCGTCAGTTGTAACGTCTAAATCTTGTGCAGTGACTTGACTATCTACGTATGACTTAATAGACTGTTGAGTAGCCAATGCCGTAGCACTGTTGCTAGACATGTTGTCTTGGTCAAGAATATCTGTGACGGTGACTGAGCCTGTGCCAGACAAACCATTAAATTCTACAGTTCCTGCAACGTCAAGGCTTGTAGCATTTACGGAAGTAAACGAACCAGCTGCAGTAGAAGAGCCGCCAATGACAGTACCGTCAATAGTACCACCGTCGATGTCTGGGGTGTTTACGTCAGGAGACGTGAGGGTTTTGTTAGTTAGTGTCTGTGAACCAGTAAGGGTCGCAACAGTAGAATCAATGTTAAAAGTTACTTCATTGCCTGAACCAGCAGTATCAATACCAGTTCCACCTGTAAGCAATAAAGTTTCTGAGTCTAGGTCAATGCTTAACGCACCACCTGAGTCAGCTTGGAAGTCTAGGTCTTGTGCAGTTACTTGTGAGTCAACGTAAGCTTTTACGGACTGCTGTGTAGGAACCAGAGTTGCACTGTCGGACGACATATCGTCTTCGTCAACGAATGCAGTGATATCAATAGTTCCATCGGAAATAGTTTCAAAGGTCAACGTACCTGTAAAGGTCGGACCTGCTAAATCAGACTTACTTGCAATAGCTACTGCTATATTATCAAACTCAACTTCAAACTCAGATCCACGTATGATTTTATCGGGATCGCCTGTGTTTAAAGTATCCTTTACTGCAAAGTCTGTAGTCTTAGTATAGTTCGACATCTGTAAGTCCTGTTGCAGAGAAAAAGAAAGGGAAAGAAAAGGGGCCATTGCTGACCCCTATTGGACTTATGCGTCGTATACAGCCAGTACCAAACCAGCTTCAGGACGGTATACCTGAACGCCGTAGAGAGTGTCAGCAGTGTACAGCGTTGAGAGGTACTCCTGCTTGTACTGAGTCTGTGAACGTACAGTCATCTGCTCTGCGTGAACAAGAGCGTCCTTCTGCATAAGGATACAACCACGTACATTGGACTCAAGTGTTGGGCAGTTGGATGAAACGTAAACGTCTACGCCATACAAGTTACCAATGAGACCAGTGTTAACAGTCTGTCCTGATACGAAGTCAGAAGACGAGAATCGCTCAGTACCCATGATGGTGTTACGTACTACTGGAGGAACAACAATGCAACGTCCGTCCATTGGTACGTCAGCGTCATCGAGAAGCTGAATAGCTTGACGGAAACCAGCGTCAGTAAATACATCACCAGCAGCAACAGTTGAAGCAGCAAAAGCAGTTAGTGGAGTACCACCAGCGGAAGCAGCATCAAAGTAATAGCTGTTGCTATTAACCCAGTCAGCACCAGAAGGAGCAGCAAGGTCAAGAGTACCATCACCAAAACCAGTAGCAGCATTCATAAGGTCAGTGTCAACCTTAAGAGCCAACTGATAACCAGCGTCTTCAGTATAGAACTGACGGAGGCTGTTAAGTGCTTGTACTTCTACGATGTCTTCGATGAAACGTGAGTATTCAAAGTGACGATCAACAGAAATCTGCAATTCACCTTCTACGTTTGCTTGGATGTTGACAGCAGTGTCAGCAACCTTAGCAGAAGCAGCGCCACGGATAGGCTTAGGAATGTGAATTACATCGCCTTTCTTACCTGTCATTGGCAGCTTCTTAACAAGCGGAGCCATCTTCAGGTTCTTTTGATATGCAGCAATTACTTCGTCACTCCAGATTTCTGGAATAAAAGTAGCAGCAGCAGTTTTGTTGACGATACTTCCGCCGCCAACCGTACCGGGATAAGTTTGAGTAGCCATGATAATCTCCTAGATTATTTTACGCGACCCTCCGCATACGCTGCCATGATCTCATCGGCTAATGCTGTATAACGGTCAGGGTCTGTTCTCATAAGTTTAATAATATCGGCCCTTCGATATACTTTCTTCCTAGTCCCTTCGCTACTGCCTCGTGCATTACCTGTATTAGCTGCTTTTAGTTGTTGCTTACGTGCCTGTTTTTCAACATCGGCAGTTTGTTGAGTTACTGCTTTACGTTCTTTCCAGAGTGTAAACAGTTCATCAGCAGAGTCAGCATCATACTGCTGGTCAGCGGCTACAAATAATTGAGTCCTAATCTTTGAAGCTTTAATCCACTCAGCAAACTTGGGATCACCAAGGATCTCTTGCATGTCTGGGTGTTTAGTATTAAGAGTAGCCAATGCAGCTTGTTGCTTATACTGCGATGAATACTGCTCTGCCTCTCGAATCTTAGGATGGTTCTCAATTGCACGATTAACAGCACCTTGTGGATCAGTGAAGTAATCTATATCTTCTTCAGGCTCAACGTTTTGTTGAGGTGCTTGAGTTGATGTTTGACTAGCAATGTAATCATCCACCACTTTACGAAGTTCTCCTACTTCACCTGACTGACGACCTAAAAGCTTTTCAGCCTCTTGGTGCATCTGTACAACTTCTTCCAAAGACTTACCTTGATACTTCTCTGGAATAGTAGGTTGCTCTTGAGGTTGTTCAACTTGTTCTTCTTCTACAAACTGAGTCTCAACTGCTTCTTCGTTTATATCGTCCACGTTATCCATTTCTGGTTGTGGGTCAACTAATGTTGCTCTTGACATTATTAAGCTCCGTGATTATAATCATTATGGAGTTATTGTTTACTACCTGCTTTTTCGTGTTCCCTAACCCACTTCATGTGCTGACCGGGGAAGTCCCCAGAAGCACCGTCAAGGTGGAAAGACGGGGCAGATACCATTTTTGTAGCGTTGGCACCGCAACCGCACCTACTGGTTGTAGTACCACTCTTTACAAATTCTTCAAAGACATGTCCGTTAGTACAACGGAAGTCATATACTTTATACATCTAAAGGTTCTTCATCCTCTGCTTCTGCTTGATCACGAGCAGCTTCGATAGTACCTTGTAGATTAATAACAGTTGCAAAAGCAGCTACTTGACCTTTACGAAAGTATAAATCTTCCTGATCTTTTACTGTTTGAATATCAGCTAACTGCGTTGCGTTGTTGGAAAGTTCGCTAACGAGTTGTTTGAAACCTTCATGATTAAACAATTCATTGTAATTGTTAAAGTATGTTTCAAGCTCGGGTGTCATAGTTTCCTCTAAAGTTTACTGTATAGTTATATTATACCATACATTTTGTTGAATGTCAAGACTTTTTAGAAGTTTTTCTTCTACGGCCTGACGCTGTTACTGCATGTTTAATTTTAGCCGGTCCTGTTTTACGTTTAGCAGATGACTTCTTTTCTGCTGCGGTCATCTTAGATGCAACCGCCTTAGGTCTACAAGAAGGGTAAGGACGTTTACTCTTGGTAGCTGACTTTCGTCCACAAGGCTTACCCGTTTTAACGTCCACCCAATCCTCTTTAAACCATTTAGTAAGACCGCCTTTGGTTTTACTCATAGGTTCCACCACGCTTTTTATACTCTTTAGTCAACCAACCTGAAGCATAAGCACTAGGCCAAACCTTGTATTTCTTTTTAGCTTCTGCCTTGACTCGTGAGTAAAGAGCTTTGTTTTTAGGTTTAGGACTACTTTTTGCGCGAGCCATAACTAACCTTCTTACCTGTTTTCTTGGCAGCTGCTTTAGCTTTCTTTTTACCTGCTGCTGTGTATGCGTACTTCTTACCGTTTACCATTGGCATAGTAATCTCCTACTTTTTCTTTTTTGCGGTGTACTTAGACATAACATTATTTTTTCTTTTTGTATCCATTTTTTTGTTATCTCGTCCATAACCTACTTTTGTTTTTCTTACTTCTTTATTAGTTAAAGGAGACAGGCGAAGTTCTGCTGCTCTTTCTTTATCCGCTTCTTTGTTTCTTAAATACCTTTTAATAGCTGGAACAGAGTATTCGTCTAAAACAGTAGAAAGTGTTGGTTTTCTTTTAGTGTTTTGTTTTGATTTTAAAGGCATAGTTAGCTCCTACCATTTTGATTTGTTTGCCCAAAAAGCCGCAGACATTTTGCCTTTAGCTATGTTCTTTGCATGACGTGCCTTAAAAGATTTACGTCTTGCTTTTTCTTTAGCAGTAGTAGGGTTTTTACCTGCACCACTAACGCCTTGTTGTCCATACCGAATAGTCTTTACTTTGTCGCCTTCTTTAGCAACAACTACATGAGACTTGGTTGGATGATTAGGCGTCCGCTTTGGTTTGTTGTACCCGCTTACGCCCGCCCGTGCTAGTCTTGGATCTTTCTTTGCTGGCATTAGATAGTTCCTCCACCTTGCGTTCCAGTTCCTCTAGTCGTTGGAATGTTCCTTTGAAGTGGTTGTTCACTTGGTCCAGCAGGGACTGCATTTCTTTCTGCGTTATTAACATTAGTTTTACCTTCTATTTGCTTCTCTTTAAGGAGAGTATCAGCAACACGCATACGTCGCTCAAACTCTTTGTCTTCTTGATCACCTTCACGAAGGTTTCGGGTGATAGCGTTGATCTTATCAATTTCTAATTCTTGCGGTACAGCCATCGCTTCAGCAGCTAGCTTAGTAGCTCGTGCGTTAGACTCTTGAGCCTGAGCAGACAACGCTGCTGTTTGTGACTGCTGGAACTGAAGTTGTGCTTGTTGCGCTGCCTGAGCCATTTGCTGTGCTTGCGGATTAGGCTGCATTGCTTGAGCCATAGCCGTAAGAAGTTCTTCACGGTTAGACAGGTTCATGTTGTCAATAACAGATTGAATTAACGTGTTGTACAATGGAGAGTCCTTGCCCATTGTCTGTAGCAATTGAACTAATTGAGTAACTTCGTACTCACGAGCAATAATACCCAAAGTACTGCTAGCGTTAAACTTGTAATCTGCAACGGGGTAAGATTCGGGATCAAACTGCATATACCTATAAGCTGCTTTTTTAACAAACGGAATCAAAAATGATTGTTGGAAGTTAATCAGTGTACGCTTATGGCGTTTAATAATAGCGCCAAGAGACATACTAATGCCAGCGGCAGTACTCTCGCCATTAACTTGACCTGCAATTCCTGCTGAGTCCACTGCTCCTGTTGCTTGCTGTACCATCTGCTGCAATGCTCCGGCCTGAGCAAAAGTGATTTGACTAACTTGACCAAAGTTGAAAGGTTGAAGGACTTCACGAGGATCTCCACTAGTTAGTATCATCTTTCCGGGACGTACTTCAGGTTTTGAACCACGAGGTAGCCTAGTTGCGTCAATAGCCATCATAGGATGGATCGTAAGACTTAATGCATCAATTCTTGCACGTAGCTCTGTGTCAAGTGCTTTTTGACTGTTATAACCTTTCTCACATACACCACGGCCCCAGAAACGTCCGGGTACTACGTCCCAAGGAAACGCAACAACAGGACGATCCTGCATCATATAAGGGTTAGCTTCTGCTTTAAGAAGGATACCACCATTAGCAATCACTACAACGGCTTCTACGTAACGTGATTCAGATCCTTGCTCACCTACCTCTTCTTCGTTATCGTCGCTTGTAGCGTCTTCTAGAAGCTCTCGTGGCACTAAACCGTAGTACTTAGTCAAACGAACTTTGTCGTCACTGTAAACAGTTAAGTCTTGATCAGGTTCCAAGTCAGTATCAGGAGCGGCAGAACCAACATATACGTCACGGTACACTCCTTGTTCTTGTAGAAGTTCTACTTGGTGTCGGCTTACAAACTCATCAATAGCTACACCCATAGCATCTTCTACAGACGTAGCTACAGGATCAATTAAAAAGTTCTGAGGTAGTACAGGCTTAAGTTTTACTTTAACACGATCAGTAATGTTTACTCCTACTGCTTGTAAGTCTCCACCCATAACAGGTTGAGTAGCAGGAGCCATCTCTTTCATTTCTTCAATAACAATTTCACCAATGCCTGTACCAAATACAGCAGCATTGATAAGGCATTCAGCAACGGCCTTACGTACCATACACTCTTCAAAGTCTTCCGTTAATTTATTACGAAGGAACTGTACGTCTTGCTTGTTAGTGTCGCCCATGTTATCACTAACATCAAACCACTTACCACGACCAAACGTAGCCTCTTCTAGTTCCGCTACATTAGACTCAACTGCTTGTTGAAGTGCAGGAGAAATAATACGGGAACGCTCAGACCCACGCTGGCTGTCAGCAGGATCCCATTGACCACGCCACAATCTATAATATTCTTCAAATCTTTGCTCATAATTGCTTTCGTAGTTATCCCTCCAATCTTCACACTTAGTTATAACCCAATCTTCTAGAGACTCTTGGATCATCAATGGATCTTGTTCATATAGTTCAGTCATATTTCTGCATCTCCTGCGGAGGCTAGTATCCTGCTACAATATCTAAAATTTCAGGCTCGTCAAAATCTAAATCATCAATGCCATAAGGCACATTAGCTAACTGGTCAATGTACGCTAAAGCATCTACTAAATCGTCATGGGTTAATGGATCAGGGAACTGAAACAGTTGGTCAAGAAATCTACTGTTCCATTCTCCTTTGTTTAATTCTATAATTCCGTTTTCAAAGCGTCCCTGCAATGCCCACATAATTCTATCTGTTTTCTTTTTGTTTCCGTGAGAAAGCTCTTCTACTCTAAAGAACATGCCGTAGCGCTTTTGCATGTCCATCAAAGGAGACATTACAGCTTGTTTAGCAATACCTCTTTCAATACCAACTGATATGGGACGGTAATCTCTAACGGCCTGAAATATCTTAAGTGCCGTTTCGTCAAGACTCCATCGTCCATAAATAATATTGTCAACATACCAACCATGCTCACTGACCTTAACCACGGCGATAGCTGTGTCGTCAAGTTTACTGCTTTTAGTTTTCTTTTTGTTGACTTCTTCAAAGCCTGCCAAGTCAACGGCAATGTAATAATCTCCTACTTCAGGTTCTTCGTCGCTAAAAGAAACCCAGTCCTCTTTAAACATTTCTGACCCACGAGCTTCAAACGACGCCATAAATTCTTGACGGAACGCATAGCTCGACATGCTTCGTTTAGCAATATCAATTTCCGACGGGTCCAATAAAGGATTATCGTAAGATGTAAAATGCCAAGCTTTGTACGTAGGGTCATCATCTAATTCTGCATACTTATAAAGTTCGTAAAAGTGGTTCCTTCCCATTGGCGTCCCAATGAACATTGCACATCCTTTCTGATCCGCCAAGGCAGGTCTTAAGATCTGCTCGAATACCTCTGGTTTCATGTCAGCGTATTCGTCCATGACTAGAAACTTAAGGCTGACACCTCGCATTGTTTCTGGTCTATCTGCACCTTTGAGGCTGATGGTAGCACCGTTGACAAGCTTAATTTGCAGATTATTAATATGGCTACCAGAGATAACAGGATTTCCCAGTTCAAGTAAGGTTTGCCACATAATGTCTCTGGCTTGTCCCTGAGTAGGTGCGACGTAAAATACATGGCCTCTATCCGCCTGTAGTGCGTTAACAATTAACATCCAAGCTGCTAACCTAGACTTACCTGTACGTCGCCCAGCAGCTACTATTTTAAATCTTGTATCGTCTGCCCAGACATCTTGTTGCCAAGGCAGTAGTTCTATATTAAGATCCATTGAAGTTGTTAAACGCTGCTGATCTTTCTAAAAGCTCAAAAGTAACCGCTACTTCCATCTGTCCTGATCCTGAAGATGCTTGAGTTTTTACAGTATCTCCATTGTGCAAAACAAAGATGCCTTTGTCGTTTTGACCACCTAACACTTCCTTATTTCCTGCACCGATAGTAGTGCCATCAAAGAAGTACATTTGGTCTACACCGCCTGTCTCCCACCAAAGGCTTACTTGGTTTGTACTGCCACCGTGGTTAGCAACAAAGATATACACAATATGTATCGTGTACCCCGCTGGTATAGTGAACAGTGTTTGCTCAGTAGCGTCTGATAACGTAATGTGTTTTGTATGAAGCATCAGTATGTCCACATAACAGGCGTTGTACCACGCGTATCAACGTGTACAAAGTCAGAAGCAATACCTATTCCAGTAAATCCTAAACGAATAGCCTCCGTTACAATCTTAAGGCGAAACACGGCGTTTGTTATTTTTATATCCGCCGCGATTCCCTGAGCATGGGTGCCGGGTACGTCTTTCTTAGCCTCAATCGGATGCTCAGTCGGGTGTCGATACCCGCTAGTGATCGTAAAAGGAAACCCACACGCTGCTCTTAACTCGTCCATCTTCTCTAAAAAGTCTCGCTCCATGTTATTGGTGCCAGTGACTTGACAGTTAAACTCTGAAGGATCAAAATGCTTAAGATTCATCAACTACTTCACCCTCTATAATGTCGCTAGACGCAGCAACTGTTGTAGGTTGTTCAACATCTACTGTACCAACACCACTAATGTTAATCTGAATGGCGTTACGGCCACCATCCTTAACAATATCCTTCTCAAACGCTGCAACAGGCAGTATTCTGTCCATAACAAGCTTCCACGCCGCTGCTTGATTTTTATGATCATGGTCAAGAGCTGCGTCAAAGATAGTGTCTAACACCTTTCGGGACTTTGGAGACGCTAACATCCTTGCTTTGTATTCGTTAATGACAGCAGCGTCACCCTTCGGGCGACCAACAGCGTTGCGATTACCTTTTTTTACTGTTGTAACATCACTTTTACGTGGTCTTCCACGTTTTCGTTTAGGAGTAACAGCATTATCAGTCATACAAACCCTCTTATAAGACTCTTATAAGATTCTTGTATGCCTTATAAGTTATACATTTAATAATTATCTTATAATAATTTATCTTACTCAGCGCGGTAAAGAATCTTTAAAGACATAATATACTATTTATTGTACCATACTTTTAAAGATTTGTCAAGCATTATTTTTAACAAGACTGTATTGTCCTTTAAACTGTACCAGCACGGTCCAGATTCTGAACTGCATAAACCCCTGATTTATATATTGTTTCTTGTTAGACAACTAGGGGTTATTTTAGGGTCTAATTTGACTCTTTTTTGTATCTAGGAAGGAACACACGCACACGCCGCAGTCACAACCCCTCCCCCGCCCCAGATCTTTGCAGACATTTGCAAAATGCAACTCAGAATGCAACGCAGATTGCAATGTAGATCTGAAGAGGTGAGGTGTGAGAGTCTAGGTGGGTCCTCATAGCTACTACCCAGACCTAACTGTACTTATGCATAACACACCTCAGATCAGTACAGTATTCATATCGTGAATGGTTTCCTGTTTCAGTATTTCCAAAAAGGTATTGTGTTTGTAAATGTCAAGGCTCAGTATAGACACATCAACAAACACAACGGAGAAACATCACATGATAGAAATATACGAAAACAAAAGAGAGACGATAACAATCACTCTAGACGATGGCGGTTTGTTAAAGGCTCACGTTACCGATGTAAACGGAAACACGATAAAGCGAATTAAAGGCGAGCAAAATCAGGAGCTGTTACAACGTGTTCGAGATACTTGCGAGCTAGTAGGACAATTTAAATTTGCTAACGGGGCCGCGTAAGCGGCTCCACAAACAACGGAGAAACAAGGCAATGAAAGCAATCGTAGTGACAAAGAAGAACGTTTACGGACAAGACAAGATCTATCCAGTATGCGAACACGCAAAGCTATTAGCAGAACTTGCAGGAACAAAGACTCTTAGCGAGTACTCAATAAAGCTAATAAAGAAGATGGGCGTTCAGATAGCCTTAGAAGAACTTCAACCAACGCACCGATATATCTAAGGAGACATTCAAAATGCTTAAACTTTCTAAAGCTAGCAAAATGCCATGTCGATCATGGTCACTACAAGCGTTAGACACTTGTCCGGCATCGAAGAAACGCGACGGCTCGCTTGTTGATGCTTGTAAAGGATGTTATGCGGTAGGCGGTAACTATCGCTTCCCAAACGTTAAAGCGCCACGCGAACATAACAGAGAGGACTGGAAGCGTTCGGACTGGGTCGCTGACATGGTGGCGGAGTTAGATAACGACCGATATTTCAGATGGTTTGACAGCGGTGACGTTTACGACTTGCGATTGGCTAACAAGATCTTGGAAGTAATGACCGCGACACCATGGGTTAAGCATTGGTTACCTACACGCATGCATAAGTTTGCAAAGTTTCGCGACGTGTTAGCACAGATGGAAGCATTGCCAAACGTAGTGATTCGCCGATCATCTGACAGCATCACCGGCGAGACTATCCAAGGCTCGACAACGTCCACGATCGCAACGCTTGACAGCGTACCAGTAGGCGCGGCAGTCTGTGAAGCATACACGCGAGCGGGCAAGTGTGGGACGTGTAGAGCGTGTTGGGACAAGGATGTTGCAGTTGTATGTTACATCGGACACGGTAAGACAATGGAAAAGAATCAACGAAACATCATAGCGAGGGCGGCATAATGACAAAGGAATACCATTCAGCCTTAACACGCATCAACAAAGCCAACAGCGTTAAAGAGTTGGAGAGATTGGAGCGAGTCTTTACAGACATATACGACAGAGGGTTTTTCACTGTTAGCGAGTTTGGACGGCTATGCGTGAAGATACTGGACAAGATTGTAGACATTGAACTAGCGGAGGAAACAGTAGCATGAACCCAACACTACTTGACATTGCAATTTTGTTTAGCTTCGTACCGGTATGGGCTGGGCTTATGTGGGCTTACGAGAGCTGGACAGACCCACGCAACCGACGACGACGCAAGCGCA
>WLWH01001446.1_pt1 | contig 15561 bp, 21 predicted proteins | sample 6712741 | NCBI WGS metagenome assembly WLWH01 (sample SAMN12718694, study PRJNA515312) | sponge metagenome | isolation source: marine sponge | host: Mycale hentscheli | place: New Zealand: South Island, Marlborough, Capsize Point | collected 2003-05-01 | reverse complement strand
GTAGGGTAGGGGTCGCCTTAAAAAGGTGTTGTTCTTTTTTTCGTTGGTTGCCGAGTTTGCTTCCTCGGTGTTGGTTGCATTCTGCGCAGCTTCCTACGAGGTTGTCACGCCGATAGGGGTCTTCTCCGGTGTCTTTGAGGATTGCTAGGGGGATTACGTGGTCTGCGTGTTTGGATTGTCGTTGTTGGCACCAATGACAGACGGGTTCTTCTTCTAGGACTTGTTGTCGTAGTTTTTTCCATCTGCTTGTTCCGTAGATGGAGCCTGCGGTGCTGGTCATTGTGCTGTTCCGTCTCCGTTGCATTGTGTGCAGCGCCTAGCGTCGTATGGGTCGAGTAGTTCGTAGCCTGCGCCGTTGCATGTTGGGCAAAGGGTTACGCCGTCGAGCGAGCTCTCGGCGTCTCGGGAATAGATGGAACTGCTTCGGGTTGTTTGGGGGGTTGGTTGATTTCCCGAAGTGCTGTTACGTAAGTGTTCTGATTCTAGTGAGGCTCTAAAGAGTAGGCAGATGTTGGGTTTCATTTCAAGCCTTGAGGGTCATTTGCACTTGCAACAACTTGCTGGTGCCTGTGGATAAGTGTATTTGCAACGTGTTCGGCTACTTGTGGCACGACTGCGTTACCTAGTCCTCTAAGTCTGTCCATGCGGCGGGGAATCCCATTAGCCACTCGACCCACGCCGGGTTCAACTTGCCACCATTCCCAGCCTGCCAAGTAAGAGTCGGGGTGTTGCGTCTGCCCTCCGCTGGATGCCCTCCCTCTTTCGCCATATGTGCCGTTGGGGTCGGCCACCGTAAACCCGGGTTCCGTGACTGCATCGAGGGTGACATTTGGTTTGCTTTTGCTGTTGGTGTCCATTCCATCGTTGCGTGTAGCGATAACGAATACGCGGTCGCGCAGGTGCGGTGCGCCGACGCTGGCTGCTGGTATGCAATCCCATTGTGCGTCATACCCGCACGCGGCCAAGTCTGCAAGAACGTCTGAGAATCCGAGATTAAGGTGCCCTGTGACGTTTTCCAGCAATGCGTATCGGGGTCGAAGAAACCTAATAGCGTCTGCGAACCTCGGCCAAAGGTGTCGAGGGTCATCGGTTCCGTTTCTTTGTCCTGCGACGCTGAAGGGCTGGCAGGGGTATCCTCCACAAATAACGTCAACTGTTGCCACGTTTCGCCAATCAACATTGTTGATATCTCCTATGTTCGGTAAGTTCGGCCAATGTTTTGCTAATACTTTGCAGCAGTAAGGGTCGATCTCTGATTGCCATAGACAGCGCATACCTGCACGTTCCAGACCGAGGTCGAGACCGCCTATACCGCTGAACAGCGACCCGAATGTGAGTGTCACAGTGATCTTCCTCTCTCGGACAGCCGTATGTATTTACCCTGCCGAATTGTTTCCTTCAAATGGGCCATTGTTTTGCGTTGCTGCTCGACCAGTTTTTCTAGCTCGCTGTTTCGGTTTTGTGCTTCGAGTAGGGCTTCGTTTAAATCGTGGATTCGGTCTTTTGCGTCTGACAGCGCTACCGCTGCTTCCGCTAGTCCTTGGATCATTTGTGAATGATTCATTATCGCTCCTGTGCTCCTAATGTTGTTTTGATGGTGTTCCAGTCGTCCGGTCTCCAAAGATGGTATTCGGCACCGGCTGCTTCAAGGTCTGCGCCCCATTGTTTTTGATTGTCTGTGAGACGACCTGTAGCGGTCTTGAGTTCGACGAACAGCACCCCACGTTCCGGATGTACCAATACGAGGTCTGGAAAGCCCGGAGAGCCTTCTAGGGGTGTTAGATAGCGGTTGTTGTGGTCTCGTACTGTGCGAAAGTGTGTCCAGCGCCACCCGGTGTACGTTGCGAGCTCGCAGACAGCAGTCTGAAAGCCTCGTTCGCTCAGTGACCCTGTAGACGGTCTATTTCTGCTCGACATAGGTCGAAATCCTCGAACGCTTCCGGGTTAGCTTTTTGACCGCTCCGGTTTTCTAAAGAATGAAGAAAGCCGACCATTTTTGCTGTCGGTTTCCCGGTGCGTTTTATTTCAACGTCCGGTAAATAGTTCGGGTCAAGTTCGGGTGATTGTCGTGCTTTCACTTCGTTTTCCGAAGCGATGCCTTTTTCGATTCCGAAACCCAGATAGCCGAGCGCACGCCCAACAGCAGAAGTGAAACCGACTGCTAGTTCTGAATCTTTCGTGAACGGTGTTTTACCGGGGAAAGGTTCCATCACGGAACCTCTTACGGGTCGCTCGTCTTCCGGTGTTGTGAATACCCATACGACGCATTCTAGAAACATTTGGTTTCCGAGCTCTCGTAGTTCCCATCCGTGTTCCTGTATGCGGAGCTCCGGATATTTTTCTAAAGCTTGTAGGAGGCGCTCATTTACCGGCGTGTAGTTCTCTAAATAACTCATGCTCGTAACGGTGTGTCCAACGTGTAGCGGATACCGGCTGCGGAAAGTGTCCAAGCGTAAGCGTCTCGACCGGATTCGTTTTCGAACGTTTTTTGTTGTCCTTTGTCGCCTATCGCCGGAACAATGAATTCGGTTCGGTCTCTGATCGTGCGGATTGCTCGTCGTGCTTCTTCGTGCCGTTTCACGAAACCTCTTGCGACTGCTTCGGTCGCTATTTGGTCGTCGGTTGCTTCGTCAAGGTCGAACACGATTCGGAGCGTTTCAAGATGTTTGTTTTGGATTGTGAGGTTCAAGCGTTGCGCAGCGCTTTTCGATGTGTCCGGGTCGTTGTTCCGGTGGTAATAGTGGGAGCCCATAGTTGTTCCTTTCATTGTGGACAGTAGTTGCCGGTCATGTACCAAGGACGGAAGCCGCAGTCGTAACCGGCTTTGATTGCTTCGTCGTAGACGACTAGTTTTGCGACTAGGAGATTCACTGCGGGAACGAGAAGATCTTCACACTCGTAACCGAGACGTTCACGGATTTTGGTTCCCCAAGCCCCCCAATTTATTTGAAGGAGCCCCCAGTCTCCGGAACATGTCGAGCCGTCGGTGTCGGTTCGGTGCTGCCAATACTGACAGCGTGATTCCCGATAGGCGATTTCGCCTAACGTTTGTAGGTGGTGAGGTTCCCAGCCCATAGAAAGCGCAACCTCCGACCACTCATCGCAGACAACATCTATGGAAGACAAAGCAACGGTGGTCGGAGGCTGCTTCGCTGTAACCGAACGTGTAACGGTAGCAGCGAGAACCGTTGTCGTAGTAGTGCTAGTGCTGGTGCTGGTCGTCGAATTGGTGTTCCACGACGCTACGACTTCGGTTTGGAAATCTTTTGTTTGTTCTGCCATCTGTCGCTCTAGTTCTGCTTCTGACGGTAGAACCGACAGAACAGAAAGAGCGATAGCTGTAATAGCAGCAGCGAACACGATCCGCATAGTGCCTCCTAAAATGTTGTCTGGCACTAGTTAAACATATTTGCCCCGGTGCGGTCAAGAATCGAGAAGAGCTCTCCAAGTGTTCTTTCCGCAGATACCGTCAACCTTTAACGGTGGGTTATCTGATTGGAACTGTTGAACCCGTTTCTCGGTGACATTCCCGAAGATACCGTCGGCAAGAATCAAACGCTTTGAGGAACCGTTTTTGTATTTGAGTTTCCGGAGAATTGTTTGCATTTCTTCGACCGCTTCGCCGGTGTCGCCGTTCTGCAACATTGGACGTTTTTTTGGTTTCGGTTTCGGTGCGTCCTTCAAGCGTTCCTCCACCGAGCGTCCGTCGTCCCATCCTTCTTCATTGGTTTCGATGTGGAGATGGTCGTTTCTTCCTCCGGGTGGACGGTTAATCCAGCCTCGCCCAACTTGCCAGTAGCGACGCTCCCAGTAGTCGTGGATTCGTTGAATTGAGAGCGCTTCTGCGTTTTCTTCTAGAAACGGAATGACTTCGTTTTCGATGACTTCTCGACTAGGGGACTGACGATATGAGAGGTCTTGTGCAGCGCCGAAAGCGTGAGCGCTCCAACGTGTACCGCCTCGAATCATTCGTACTGTGTAGCAACCCAAATCGGTCATTCCCCAGCGCTTATGACAGTACTCAAGAATCGCACGGACGTTCGGAGAAGGTTTGTTGAATGGTGCTCCGGGTTTGCGTCCGTCATGCCAGTTTGTGTAGCTCATTTGTTCAACCTCTTCTTGCCGTAGGTTTTCAATACTGAAAGACCAGCAGCGATTCCGGCGACTGCGATTGCTTTAATGTCTTGTGTGACTGCGAACGTTGCGAGCGCAGACTGGACAGCTGTCCACGCTGCACGCTCTAAAAGATCTCGAAGTTCATCGCTCATAAGTGAATCCTAATCATTTGTTGTTCTGTTGTTGGAGAATGGTTCGCATTTCCACGAGCACATCTGCGAGACCTCGTAAAGCTGCCCGGTTTTCTGTGCCTTCTGAGCGGAACTGTTCCATCCATTGTTTTCGTTCCTCGGCTGCTGCGCTAAGTGTGGAACGCAGCAAACCCAAAACGAGAACAGCGAAACCTCCTGCGATGCCCCACTCCAGAACATTGTTCGTGTCCACATAACGAGTCTACATGCTACAAATGTCACTATTTGAGTGACCGGTGTAGGCCGAGCAGAGACACTGCAACTCCGAACGCTGCGATACCGTCCACTAATTTTGCCCATTGACGGAACTGGACTGCAACGTCAAGAGGTGTCCACGCCCAAAACGCATACATTCCGGCGACAGCTCCCACACAAATAGCGCTCCAAATCATCACGTTTTGAGACCATCTAGCCGAGTTTGTGGTCGGGTCAATTTGTAACGCTAAAACGACGAGGAACAGCACTGTCACACCGAGAATTACTGCTGCGGGTGCGTTACTGATCGTAAACATCAGCCAACCTCCGAGCCGTGTTTCGGTAATCCCGGAACAGCTTCACAACAAGATTGAGCGTCACGAACGGAAGCGCCATGATTGCCAACTGTTGTGCGCCCTTCGTCAAGTCGTAATGGAAACCCGACCACCAATCAACCTCGAAGCGTTCCCACATAACAAAATATGTTGCATAAAACACGTTTGAAACAAAAAACAGCGCTGCGGAAGTTTGCAAAGCCAACAACGACCACCAACGTTCAACCCACGTTGAACGGATACTCCAACACAACACCGTTACCGCAGCTAGATTTCCGGCTGCCTCAACAACACCAACCCACCACATTTCTAGTTCGTTGTTCCGATTAGGCCAATCATCAGTATTAAACCGAACGTGAACAGCATGACCCCGAACCTCATCATTCTTCGATTAGTTCTGTTTCGGGTTCGGGTTTTTCGGTGCCTACCTGTGTCTCGATCCACGCCGACCATTCTTCGGTGGTCATCACAGTAACGGTGTCGTCAACCTGCACCGATACGGTGCCGTCGGGGTATAGGGTTTCTAATTCTTGTCGTGTCCACTCAGCCATTGTTGTATCCATACACTCTGATCGTGCCACCACCAATAGTTCCGCTGTAAGGGAACATGCGAAACCCCGTGTATTGCGTGGTTGTTCTCATAACGCCCGCATATGATTCAACAAAACTTGTCGTATTACCGTTTGCAGCGGGTGTCAAATGGTAAGTCGTGTACCCCGCAAGGTTCGGACCAAATACCTCAAAAACAGTAGATGCCATCGTGGTGTCTCCTGCTCCAACGTACCACTCTTGTATGGCGCTTTGATTGTAAAACGCTCCGCCGCCGTTGTACTTATTGTACCAACCAGCCGAATAGTAATTGTTCGAATTGTCGGGGCTTGCGGTCGCTAATCGAAACCTCACACCCATGTTGCTTTGTGTCTGAAAGTTTGTGTACAAAATGCGGTAATTTTCAAAAGTACTACTAAAAACGTCGCTAATGTCAAATGACGATAACGAAGACGCGATCGTCTGCGTTTTCACCAACACCAAACCCGAGGACTCGTTAAGGTCGGCTGCCGTTAAAACGTCGCCTGAAGAATACGGAAAACCCATAACTAGTTATACTAGCCTGTTCTGATCGAGCACACCGATAACCGAACTGTCGAGCCGGAATGACTGGTAATCAACAGCCGGAAGAAGATCTAACGTGATTGTTGTTCGTGACGGTGTCGCTTTTATGGTGCGCCCCGAAATGACACAATCGGCGGTCGTTTGTGTTCCTCCGGTCGGCGTGTAGGTGATTTGTACCGGGTGCCACATCCCGTATTTTGCGGACAAAAGCTGTTCGAGTTGGTCTAGAGCTGCGGTGCTGTTGTTGAATGTCTCTATTGTTTCGATCGTTGTTGTAAGCCTGCGAGGAACGTAGCGTGCTTCCGCTTGTCGGGTAGTCCAAAACGACGCAGATTTAAGCATTCCGTAATTGTCGGCGGTGTCATTGCCTGCGACAATATGTCCGGTTCCGGTGTATTTGCGGTTCCGTTGACCGTACCTGGTTTTCGTTGCCCCGTTAGAAGCTGTAGCCGTACCAACACCCGTTATTCCGGATTCGTAACTGGTGTTAGACGTAATCATGTCCCGATCAAAATTTGGAACTACTGCGGTAAATGGTAGTTCGTCTCCGGTCGGGTTTTCCGTAAACACAAATTCTGTGGTGTCTGCGTAGGTGATGGAACGCCCAAGAACGTCTGCACGAAACACTACGGTTGTCGATGATGATCGAACAATTTCGTTTGGTAACACGACGCATGGTAGAGGCGCTATAAACATTTGCGTGACTGCGTCCATCACATTGACGTTGGTTGCTGCCGGTCTTGCCATGTCTAAGAAAACGTCGTCGGCTTGATCGAATAGATAGGTTGCGTGCGTGTATCCCAATTTCGGTGTTTGTGCTCCGGAACCGAAACCAACGGAACCGTTAAAAAACGAATAAAACTGTGATGCCGGAGTTTGATAGTAAACGCTTCCGCCCTCGGCCACATTGAACACATCTGACCGGGTTGCGGTCATCCAATCGGTGGCGATGATCGTTGCTCTAGATTCTCGCCCGTTGTCTTGAATAGTAAACCGGTTTACCAAACCTTCGAACAGTGTCGTTCCCGTTCCGTATACGTCAATCTGTACATAGGACTCATACCAAAGAACATCTTTGAACGCTCCGGTTCCTCCTCCTTCTGTAGGAGTAAAATCGCCGTTGTTGTTGTTGAAAGTGATTTCGGTTCGGAATTGTGCTGGTCTGCCGAACGTGAACGAAGCAGACGACACGAACCCAAGAGCGTAGTTCGTTAAGTCTCTGTCGTCACCTTGACGCCTAATGGAGACCCAGTATCCCGGAAACTCTGCCACGCTAGTTCCTTATTGCGTCGGTTGTTGATATCGGTAGCGAAGAGTTGAACACTCCGTGTTCTGCTGCTGCGTAGATGTCTCGTGCGAGCTGATTTTCGTCGGTTCCTGCTGGCGGGTAAACGTTGATTTCTGTTGTGTTCGGTTGTTGGCTAAGTGGTGTTGTCGGTGCTGAACCGAAATTGGGGACGTTGAATCCCATTCCGAACGAGCCGAGGTCGGCTGCGGTGTAATCAAGCCCCAAGTAATAGTCCATGTTTTCGAGGAGCTGCACAACGTAGGGAAGGTTGCCTACGTCGATTTCGAGTTTTAATGCTTCGAAGAATGAGTCGTCGAGGTCGGTTCGTGCTTCTCTGAGGGTGCGGAGCTGTTCGTATGCTTCTCGCTGAAGCTCGCTCCATTGTTTCGTTCCTTCTTGCACGTTTCCGAGTTTCTCGGCAATGTCTCCTAGTTCTTCGACAAACTGGTCGGTAGCGTCTTGACGGTCGAGCGACTGGAAGAAGAGGTCGAGACGGTTTGTCGCTGTTTCGATTCGTCCGGTCAACGGGTCGAACGCTTCGTGAACCTTGTTGAGATTGCCCTCCAAGTCGTAGCTTTCTTCCTTCACGCTCTTAACCCAAGTCCAGAAATGTTCCATCGGTTCCGCTGCAAGGTCGGCCCTATCGGCCACGTTGCGGATAGAAGTTTCGAAACGTCCCATCGGTTCCGTAACGTTTTTTATTTCTTCGTCCAGAAGGATTGCTTCTCCGACAAGCCCTCCGACTTTTCCTGCTGCGTCTTCTGCTGAGTCGCCTAGATGACTGATTTCTGGGATATCGACGAACGGAACCTTATTGAGAAGGCTAATAACTTCGTTTACGCCGTCAATGATTTTGTTAATAACCCATTGAATTCCGTCCCAAGATGCTTCAAACGCTTTCTTCATGCCGTCGATAGCTATTCCGATGATGTCGAATTTCTTTTGTAGAACGACAAGAGTTGCGATAAGTCCGGCTACAGCAATCACAATGAGACCGATCGGGTTAGCAGAAAGCGCAGCGTTGAACAACCAAGTTGCAGCTTTGGCGATAGCTGTTGCTGCTGCGTACGCTTTCATAGCGACATTGACTGCGACGATTGCTGCTGCTACCCCACCCATAGCGATTCCGAGACCGATCACGACACCTGTGTGGTCGCCCATAAACTCGAATAGGCCAATCATTACCGGAATGACAGTTTCGACGAGTGGCAGCAACGCTTGACCGATGGATTCGGACATCTGCGAGAATCCGACTTTGAGTTTGTCGGTTGCGTTCGCTGTTGCTTCTCCGGTTCCTCCGACTTGTTGTTCGATTGCTTTCAAGATTATGTCTTGAGCTTCGAACTGTTTTCCGGATTCGACAAGACCGGCGATCATGTCTTTTTGTGTTTCGCTGAACGTGACACCCGACCGAGACAGCGCCGAAAGACCCTTAATAGGGTCGTTCAATGCTTTGCCGAGTTGAATTGCGTTCGTTTCTACAGAACCAAACCCGGCTGCTGCAAGATCTATTGTTAGCTGCGTCGCACGGTCGAAAGAACCTCCCATTTCGTCCGCTGATTGTGCGAGCTCTCCGAACGTCATCAGTGAAGCTTGAGCTTGTTTGATTTGGTTTTGATCTACTCCAGTGAGTCGAGCTGTTTCTTCTGCTTGTTTGATTAGTTTTTCTGTTACTTCTGCGGAAGCTTCACCGAACAAACCCATAGATTCCGTTACATTTCGGATTCTTGCGTTCGACGTTGCTGCTTGTTCGCCTGCGTCAATAAACGTTTTTGCTGCTCCTCCAAGAGCGACGAGACCTGCTGTCGCCGGAAGAAACGCTTTTTTCATGCCGAAAGCAAATTTTTGGGAGGTTGTTTCTAACTTCTTGAAGTCCCGTTTTGCTTTGTTTATTCCAGCCGGGTTCCAATCGGACACCAGCGGAATGCGAATCCCACCCTTAGACAAGCTGATACACCTGCTTCCGGAATTGTTCCTCTACCTCTTCGATTGCTTGCTCTAGTTCTCTGAACACTTTCGGGAGGTTAGCAAAGACAGCCGGGTACATTGTGCGAGAAGCTTTCCGACCGGTTGAACGACCGATTTTTCCGATCATTTCTCTTCCGGCTTCTGTTTTCCCTCCCGCTCTGCCTGCCATGTCAAGGATTGCTCCTCCGGCGTTGGTTTGCGTGAACGTCAACAGAGGGATAACAGACGAGTTTGCGGAACCTTTGTAGGCGACTTTGATTCCTCGGGACGCTGCGCTTTTGTTGTAGCCTCCGGTGCCTCTAGGCCAGGAGCCCCAGTTATCGAGAGGAGACGCAGCCGGAAGCAAACTACGAGCAGACGACACAAGAGGCGACCCTGCGTCTTTCATTTGTTTTTGTATTTCTGCTCTTAAGCCGGGGTCTAGTTTGTTGAGCCGAACAATGACGTTTGCGAGTCCATCTGTTTTCACTGTGAATCCGACTGTCATTGTTTGCGCCTATCTTCTGCTATGTCTGCAACGGTGATTAGGTCTTCTAATTCGAATTCGTCGCCAGCCCAAAATCCGGTCGTTAAGAGGAGCTCTCCGAGGAGCCGTCGAACGGTTCCTCTTGGGTAGGGTTTACTTCTTCGGTGCTCACGATTTCTAGCTCTTCAATTTTGTTGATGAAGTCGTCGAACACTGCTGGAACGGTGATCTTGTTTTTTTTGGATGCTTGCCACGCTAGGAAACAGATATCTTCCATTCCGATTCCCTCAGCTAGTTTTGAGGCTTTCGTTTTGTATTTGCGTTCCCAAGCGACTATCGACTCGATACCGGTTTCGACTTCGTATTCGCCGGAACCGATATCGACTCGAATTCTGAATTTGACCATTGTGGGAGCCTTTCTTGTTTTGTGTTATGAGACCGCTCTGGAAAGAGCGCCCCCAGAAATAGTGATACTTACTGTCTGCAACGTTCCTACTTGCGAGTTAATCGGAGTGTAGGAGCTGAGGAAGCCGTTCGTGAGTGTGAAGACCGGGTTGTCTGCTGCTGCTGTTGATCCGGTGGCACCGACAATCGTTGTGAATTTCGTTCCGACGAGGGAATCGAGAAGACTTTCGATTTCGGCTGCGCCATAGGAAATCATCATTTCGAGCGTGATTTCGTTTGCTTGTAGCCCGGCGGTGTAGGTGCGTGCAGCAGACCCAAATGCTGTGTCTTCGAGCTGCTCAAGTGTACTGGTAACGACAGCGGAGGTCGTTTGGTCGGTTACGTCCGTCGAATCGAGTTCGACGTATGGGTTAGCTAGAACGGTTGTTGTTGCCATGTTAATTTCTCCTAGTTGAGACTCTTACTGTGAGGTCGAGTGTCGGTAGCTGTTGTTCTCCGATGAGAACGCTAGACGGGTTAATAGTTGTTATTCCTTCGATGTTTTCGTGAACGAGGTCACCAAGCGTCAGCAGATAGTCCGCAGAATCGCTACCGCCGGGTGGGGGTGCAAGTAAACGGACAACGATTGTTGCGTCGATTATGTTTGAATTAAAGGCTGTTACGGTCGGGAGCTCTACGTAAGCTGTTAGCGGTCGTGCGTTCCGAGCATCGGTCACGACGTTCACTCCTGCTGCTTGTAACCGGCTCACAACGTTGTTGTAAGCTTCGGCAAGAATTCCGGTTGCGCTCATCGTGCTTGAGGTTTGTTTACGCCGAGAAGCTGTCGAATGGTTGCCATAGAGCCAAACGGAATTGTTCCGGTTGAAAGCTGTTCGAACGACTGGAACGAATCCACCGAGCCTCTTTGTCTGTAATACACGGCGCAAAGCTGTATCGAACCGAGTTTTACATCTGGGCTCGGTGACGCTAACGGACTATCTTTGTAGCCTGCTTCGTGCCGTAACCGAAACGCATAAGCATTTCCCGCTGCGACCGCATATTCGAGGAACAGTGCGTCGTTTGTCGTTGCGGTTTCAATGCCGAGCCAGACTTCTACGTCGTCTTCATCACACCATGCGACGCTAGCCGAAACGACACCCGAAGAAGCTTCTTGGGTTATGTCGTCCAGATTGTGTACGTCAAAAGTGATTGCGTTTGTGTCGGTGTTTACGCCGGTGAGCTGGTGGTGTCCGTTTACTTTGTTGTAGACGGTTCCTGTAACGATGACGATTTGACCGACCGACAGCAGCGAAGCATCATCTACTCCGAGCGTCACAACGTCAGAAGTAGAAGCTACGGTTTGGATGTTTGCCATCGGTCGATCAGTCGTCTAACGCTCAGAAAGTGGCGTCCGGTCCGAGAAAACGAACCATGTTTGCGTCCATGACTTCGCACGCAACGTAGCCTCGAACGGCGATTTCGATTCCGAGAGTTCCGGCGTTAGTTGCTTGAACGAAGCCCTTGTACTGCTCATAGAATTCGATTCCGCGAGTGTTCATCAGCCAGAGGTAGTCCTGCGCCTGCTGGTCTCCGACTGCTTGTGTTGATACTTGGTTAGACACGACGAGACGCAACCCGAGCGGGTTACCGGTGTAGTCGGTTGCTCCTCCGGGAAGAGTTCCAATTCCGTTGATCGGTGCGACCTGTGGGAACACTGGACGACCGGAGGAATCGACGAGCGAACCGAGCGCAGCCCATTTTGCCGGGGAAACAACAAGAGCGTTCGGAAGATAGTTTCCGGTTTCTGCGATGGATGCTGCGCCGGTGTAAATGTCCGAAATGATTTCGGCTGCATCGGTGAAATCGGTGACGATGATTTCTTGTGCGTTCGTCATTGCTCCGGCTAACTGTCCGATTGCATAGTTTTCGGTTTTGAGAGCGTAACTCGAAGCTTGATCTTGGACGACTGCTTCAAGCATTGAAGGGGCGCTCCAGTCGATCACCTGCTCGGAGAGCGTGTTAACGGTTCCAACGGTGATTTTCGTGAACGTTTTCTGTGAGATTGCTACGTCCGCACTGTTCAACGATGCTAGTTCGGCGCTCTGCTGATCTGAAACAGCGTGCGAGCTGTAGTAGGGACGTTGGAAGCTGCTTCCGTCTGCCGGTAGCGCACGGGTGCCGATAGCTGACACTACTGGTCGGCGTGCGTCGATGTCGTCGTAGATGCTGCCGACAATCGGTGTCGGGATTGAACCGTCAGAGACAACAACGTCTCCGGTTGCTGCACGAATGTTGTCGTTCATTTGGTGCCAACGGTGCCCGCCTTCACGCATAGCTTGAAGATAGTCACCAAGACCGGGCATGTTGAATTTTTTTGCGGTCGCAAAAACGGTCGGGGTGGGGATTGTTTCGGGAGCTGCTGCCTGTACGGTTTCGAGCTCTTCTTGCTGATTTTCCATTTCTTCCTCTTTCGAGTCGGTTTCGGGGTTTAATAGTTCGTCGGTTTCTGCGTCCTCGGACGCTGCCACCTCAGATATTTTTGCTGCTTTGAATGCTGGAGAGTAAACGACCGAGAGTTCCTCCCAGTCTGCCGAACGGACAACAAGTGTTCCGTTTTCAAAGTCGCTGTCAGTCGGCGTGATACCAACCGACACACTGTCGAGCGCTCCCATCGTGAGAAGCTCTAAAATGTCGTCGCCCTCTCTAGTTGCTGCAATTTTCGCTGAGAACGACATTCCGACTCCGGGTTCCGAGCTGCGTTCGGTAACTAAACCGATCACTCTTGCCGGGTCGTGTTCTGCTAGTAGTCGTGGTGCGGTTCCGTCGGTCGGTAACGCTCCTTCCAAAACTCGCACTTTTGTTCCACCTAGAACGGTTGCGTCCGAGTTGTAGGGGACAGCAAGACCGGTTATGCGTCGCTCTCCACCTTCGGTTGCTTCAATGGTCACGTTTTCTGTTTGGAATTTAATCATTTGTCAAATTTTCCGTTTCGTTTGATACGGGTAAAGATTCGGTTTCCCCTATGTACGACAAAATGTCCATTTCGACGTAGCGTCCTCTTGGGGATACGTTTTGGGCCGACAATGTTTGTTCGATTGCGTCGACGTATGGTTTCGCTCCGAACAAGTAGAGGTCTCGTCGTGCTTGTTCCGAGTTTTGGTAGGTGAGTCCCCCGACCGCTATTCCGACGAGCCACGCCGGAACCTGGGCAATTCGGCTGATCTCTAACGCTGCGGTAGCGCGTCCGTCGGAAAGTTGAAGCGTTGAAGGGTTGATGGCGCTTTCCTTGTAGTCGAGCAGCTCGTTGAGAATGCCGACCGAGTTTTCTCTGCGTGCAGCAGCCCAACCGGAAGCGATTTCTTCTAATTCGTCTGCCGACAATGCTTCTCCTCCGGGTTTTACTTGGAGGTAGCCTGCCGGAATTTCGACGGTGGCGAACCGTTGCGCTGCTTTGTCAAGTGATAAAGCAATTTCGATGGCTCGTTTTCCGTAGTCCAGCATTCCGGGCATTCCGGTGAAGAACTGGACGACGTTCGACGGGTCTACTTCTACGCCGTTGAAATAGATTTCTTGTGCGGGTGCCGTCCAAATTTCGCCTACTTGGTCGGGTGTTGAGACAGACCCGTATGGGAGCCACTGAAACGCCGTAGGGTAGCCGGTGTTCTGTCTGCCTTTGATGTACCAAAAGCTCCGACCAAACATCATTAGCTCTCGAACACAATTCGAGACAATGAATTGTCGTGTTGTTTCCGGGTCTGGACGGTTCATCCACGTTTCGTCCGGTAAATAGGTCTTGTTGTAGTCGCCGGATGTCGGGTCAAACTGTTTTGAATACGAACGGAATTCTAGTGCGCCTATCGTCGAAGTGATAAGACCGACAGCTCTTGCGACGGTGGGAATCGACATAGCTTGACTAACTCCGGCTCCCACCGTGTATGAATTAGTCAAGCCGGGAACCCGTCCTATTCCGGTGGCAGCACGCAACAGAGATGCTTCGCTGCTTTTGGAACGGAAGATTCCCACAATCAAAAATCTATCATTTGGAAGTAACGAATTGCGGTTTTTGTCGTGCGGGTGTTCCGATTACTTTTCCGGTTGCTGCGACAGCGCATCTAGCGAGCTCTATTGCTCCCGTAGATTTGCGAGAGGTGATAACTATTGTTCCGTTCCGGTTTTTTCCTGCGACAGCACGGTTGATATGTTCTGCGAGCGATACTTGTCCGCAGTGCCGAATCTTCTCTTCCAAAATGAGACCTCGAACAATAGCGGTGAATTGGGTGAGTTCTCTTGTCCCCCACTGCCCGGAGATGCGGTCAAGGTCGGCGGGTGCGATTGCTTTTAATCCGGGGGTAAGCAAAAGTTGTACTTTCGCGTCTTGTTTTCGTATTTCTTCCCATAACTCGTAGAGCGATTCGATGCGGAACTCTTGTCGGAGCTGTACTAAACCGTCTTCTCTTACTGTTGCACGAACTCCGACATAGCATGTTCCGTCGGTGTCAGAATCGACCGCAAGAATCCCTCCGTCTGGCATTTCGTCTTCTGTTGCCAGTTTGTCAAAGGCTCCGACTGGCAGCCATGAACCGGTTGCAGCCGTCCACATATTGAGTGTGTATTGGATGAACTGCTGTTTATCGGGTGAAGCGTATTCGTCTTCGAGGTCTTGCCAACTGAGGAAACCGAGGTCAAGAGCCGGGTTCGCCATATGCCAGAATCGACGGTCTCCAATGTTTACGTTTGGTGGTGGTGACCATTCCGCAAAATGTGTTCTACCCGGTTCGCCTTTTTCGATTGCACGCAAACCTCGTTCTCTCCAGTTTATTAGAGCTTCGCTGCTGTCGTCCCCAGCGGTAGAAGTGAATACAGAGAATGGCATGGAGCGAGAGCGTTGCGTAGGTAGAAGACCTCCGTTTACGACGGTCTCGTTAATGCTCCACAACTCGTCCACTATGAGTAAATCGACGGACAGTCCGTGTCCTGCTCTAGGTGAGCTTGACTGGATGCGCCACCAAGACCCATCTTCGTGGGACACCATCATACGACCCGAAGAAACGTAGGTTTTGAAACCGTAGCGTTCCTCCAAAATGGTGAACAGTCCGTGAGCCGGGTCTATTGCTAGAAGTTCTGCTGTTGAACTCAGATGGGCGACAGAAAGAACGCTTTTCGGTGCGCCCCATTTCTGGCGACCTACTGTCAGCCAATAACCGACAAGAGAAGCTAGAAGAGCGGTTTTTCCTTGCTGTCGAGCGCACGACACTAACGAATACCGGTTAAGGAGCTCTCCGGCTTCGTTTACTTCTAACGCTCCATCCAAGAACTCTTGCTGCCAAGGATAAAGATCTATCTTCAAATGCTCCTTAGCCCAGTCGCCAACCTCTGAACCAATACTGAGATTTCCGTGTCTAGGTGTTGACAGTCTCGCCGGGATGTTGCCCGGTTCGTAGTCTTTGTTTCCGTATTCTGCGCCATCTGCCGGAATTTCTCCGTTTTTGGAGAGATCTTCCTTAT
>WLWH01001443.1_pt1 | contig 15580 bp, 25 predicted proteins | sample 6712741 | NCBI WGS metagenome assembly WLWH01 (sample SAMN12718694, study PRJNA515312) | sponge metagenome | isolation source: marine sponge | host: Mycale hentscheli | place: New Zealand: South Island, Marlborough, Capsize Point | collected 2003-05-01 | reverse complement strand
CAGAACTACTTGGTGCGTTTATATTCTGGTTCATTGTCCCTGGCAAGTAAGCACCTGCCAAAAGGTTTGGGTCCATGTTAACAAGAGCACGTTGAGCATTTTGCTGTGCTACCTGAACTGTTTGTGGGTTTTGAATTAAGGTAGTTCCTTGACCTTGTAAGGCATTGCCATTGCCTTGTCCTACTAACATCGAGACAGGAATAGTAGATCCAAAAGAAGCGGCAATGTTCGCAGGCATTTCCAGTTTGGAACGAATCCTTTCTCTTTGAACAATATCTTTTCCATCTGGCCCTTTAACGATCGTTCGACGTACTCCTTTAGGCCTCAAGCCACGAACACCAGCGATAGCACCACCAGAAGCTACCGTGTCAGCTCCTGCATAAAGCAAGTTACCAACAACATCAACGGGTTGACCTGATAACAGCTGAGTGCCTGTCTGCAAGCCAAAGTTTAAGCCTCCGCTCATCAAGGCTTCTTTACTAATTTCTTGTACTGCTTTCTTACCACCAAGGTTACGCAGAAAACCTTTACCTAAAACTTGGCCTAAACCTCTGGCAATCTGCGCGTACGCCATAACACTTCCTACTGTTTTTTAATTTTAAGCTGTCTTATCTTCCTCTTCTTCCTTTTTCTTTGGATTAATAAGTTGTGCCACGCTAAGTTCATCTTCAAAAGTCTTCTCAGCTTTATCTTCAGCACGACTCATGATGATACCTTGTGGATCAGGATCCCGAACGCTAGGCATGGGATTCGACGCTCTTTTTTCTACGGTTGGGCTAGCAAAATATAGATCCGCCCAAATGGGTTTGTAGTCAGGGTATTGAGTGAAATTCTCTTTTGTATTTGGTCTACCTTTTTCAAAACTATAAAGATCTTGTTTTTGACTATCAAACCTACCTACGCCAGTAAAGAGTTCAAACTCCTGTGCATTATCTTCTGTGATAAAACTGAGTCTGGGGTTTAGCTTTGGTTTCTTTGCCTGAATTTTACGACGCAAATCTTGTTCGTCAAAACGGTTAATCGTAAACGGAGGCTCTGTTGATTTCTTTTTAAAAGAATCAGCGTAATCAATATTTGTTTCTTTAAAGAATTTAAGCTGTGAGTCTTTAAGAACTTTCGCTGGTTGCGAAGAAACTAAGCGAGGATCAACAGGCATTATTTTTTATCTTTCTTGCGTTTGTTTAATCTTACAAGAGTTTCACGGAGTTTAGCTTGTTTCTGTGTTTTCTCGTCAAACTTGTCTGGATCCTTTTCCACGTTGGCTTGAAGCTGTGCAGAAGTGATACCTTTCTTCTTCGCCTTGGCAGTAAAGCTGCCAGGACGTTTCACTGCTTTTTGAATCCACTTTTTATCTTTCTTCTTTTCTGCCATAATTAGAACAACTTAGGTTGGAGAACGACTTCAGAAGTCAACGGAGTTGAACGACCTCGTTGCAAGCGGGCCATATAAGATTCTAACTGTTGCGCAGCTTTGTCAGCTTGACTAGGACGTTGACGGGCTGCATAACCTGTTACACCAGGAATACTCCGTTGTTGTGGTTCTAACCCAGTTGAATCAATGCTATCAGGGCTAGGTTCAGGAGCATATACAACACGACTTGGTTTTATTTGTTCCAACTTGGCTCGTGTATCTGCTATACCAGTTGCAACAGGATTAGAAGGTGCTGCTACTGGGCGTGATTCTGCTGATGTCAGAGAACGACCTCCTTCAACACGAGGAGTACGGAAGGCAACTTGACCTTCAAACCCAGAAGCATCTTCTAGCTCCATAGGATTCACACCACCTAAACCTTTGCGCTCTGTGCCACCAGTGGGTTCTGCCTGTGCTCCTTTCTTATAAGGAGTGCGGCCATACTGCTGAGAGTCATAGCTACCACTGCTTATATCAGAAACAAAACGATGTTTTGCAGAAGGATCCGATAAGACAGGAAGTTCAATAGACTGTCCTTTTCTGATCATGCCATCAGGCATAATAGCTTCTTCATTCAAACGCATTGCAACATAACCACTTCGATCAAAAGGTCTTGTAACAAGTGGCTGACTAGGATCTACAGAAGCTAAGTAATCAGGATCTGTTGCACCAAGATATGCACGTTGTACAGAAGGATCCATGAATTCAGCAGAAGCTCGATCTGCCACATCAGACAATTCAGTACGACTTAAAGTAGTTGGAACAGCACGACGCTCACCCTTTTCGTTTCTAACAGTCTGAAGAAGCGGTCCATAAATAGGCTGCTTTACACTCTTCTCTCCTGCTTCAGTATTGATCGTATTAAACAGCATGTAAGGTTGAGTTGCCAGGCGATCATCACCAGGGTTATAACGACCTGTCAAAGGAATGGTTTGTGCTGTCTTTAGATCTTTAACACCGCGACCTCGGATAGTGGGATTGATATAGCCTTCATCTGAAACTAAGACACCAACTTCATCATCAAACTGGAAAAAAGGAGTAGGCTCAGGTGCTTCAAAGTTACCAATCAGTTTGCTGCCAGTTACGTTAATATCTGTACTCTCATCTCCGGCCTGAACACGTCTTTGTGCCCCAGCACGACGTTGAGATGTTAAGCCAAACTTATCTTCTTCAGACACAGCTGGTTGAACAAGAACACCAGGACTTTCTTCTCCTCCTACCTGACGAATAGGAACAAACTCATCAAGAACACGTTCTTGCCTTGAAGATTGAGGCACAGAACCGGTCATTTCCTGAACTTTACCGGCTAAAAATGTTTGGCCTTTATTGGTACGCTCTTTGTAGCCTTCAGTTTCTTTCAGATAAGCAGAACCTTCAATTCCAGCGCCTGTATCTAGATCAAGATACTCACCATCAGACGATCCATACATATCACCATAATTAGAGGCACCTTCGTCATCAACAGAAGCTCCAACTAACTTTCGCGCCTTTGATGGACGGTCAGACATTGATGCACCAGCTCCTCCCTTGATTTCAAAGGTTGGATTAGTTTCAACACGACCTGATGCCTTATCCATCTTCAACGAACTACCTAATACACCCATTTGTGCCAATTGACGGGTAGGCACATTAGGATCAAGGATCATATTGGCAACTTCATTATTTGCAGAGGCTGCTGCCATGATTCGATCAGTTGTTTCCGCCATTGGCAACTGTGAATTAAGCAAATCTTGTGCTGTAAATTTTAATTCGGAAGCAACAGCTTCTTTACCTTTAAAGATCGAGTCAGTATCACGTTGAACAACAGATTCAAGTTTATTATCCAGTTGATCGCCTGCAGTATCTAATGCATCAACCGATTGCATTTTAATAATGGGCTCTCTGTTCTCTTGAATGTCAACCATTGTGTCAACAGCTGAAGCAGCAAAGTTTTTTGCCTTCTGCTCAGCGGATTCACTTGCTACTTGCTGTGAACGACTCCGAGGCGCTGGTGATGCCTCTTGGAATGTAATTTTTTTCTCTACTATTTGCGGACGAGTCTCCTCACCTGCAATTTGATCAGCCATTTGACTGAATTCTTTAAAACCACTGGTGACAAGGTTGGACTTTGCTTTGCTTTCAGCCCCTGCCTGAATATTATCGGCTGTGAATTGTTCACTTAATGAATTTGTTCGCGATCCTTGCTTACTATCCTGTACACTAGAGTTTGTGAATGAGTTACTTGCAGCTGTCTGAGGAATATCAGTCGTAGCTTGAGGGATAGCCGATGCAACATCCTTTTGCATTCGCTGTAAAGTAGCAAGATCGTTTGATCCCCCTCCTGGTGCCCCAGGTTGGCCGCTGGCCCTCTCGGTCTTAGCTCTTAATGGAGTTTGATTCCTCCTGGCATTTGCTAACAGTTTTCTTCCAAGTAGACCTGCACCTGCGATGCCACCTAATGCGACTGCGCCGATGGCCAAAGTACCTGCAATGTTGGGACCACCGTCAGATTTAGTTTGGTTGCGGCGAAAATCACGGACTTCACCGTACATATTGGCTTTTTCTTCGTCAGATTGGGGATATGAGCGTCCAGTAGCCTGTGAATAAGCGGCGTAATCGGCAGGTGATAACATGATGGGCTACTTATTTACGACTTTGGTTGAATATATTTATTTTAAGGCCTAAAATTTCTTAGCTATAGGATATGTTCATCGGTTTGAAAAAATTCAGCCATGGAAGGCGGATTCGGTCCCATTGAAAAGAAAGAAAAGGCCGTTGCATTACTAGCGATTGCGGATCAGGCGCAGAAGCGAGCTACGGCTGGCGAAAGCCCACTAGATACACAAACATTTATCAACGGTGCTCGTCGGGAACTCGCCCGTGAACTACCGGACACAAGGAAAATGGAAGATGCTTTCCAGGCATCCCGCGAATATCAGCGGTTGCGTGAACCAGGGCAGCGCCCAGGACAGGGACAGTAAACCAAAGGCCGGGCATTTGGGGTAAATCTTTGGGGTAAAGCCTCACTTTTGTGATATTTTGGGCTATAAAATTTTATATTAGGATTTATTAACATAAATTTTTAAATATTTTTGGGATTTGGGGTAATTTACAACTCCAAATCTTTTTTTGTGCGCTGTTTTTTACACCGGCCCACTTTTTACACCAAATAGGAATAGATTTACCTGACACTTCTTACAACAGCCGTCCGACTGACAACCCGTATAGAAAAAAAGAAAGGGTGGGATGGGTACATATGACAGGGAGGGGAAGAGGTGAAGGCGGCGGCGTTGCTACCTAACTACGATGGACAGTTAATCAACTGACCTGTGGAGAAAGCTGTGGAAAACCACCGCAAATCACTGCTTCGCTGTCGAGTTATTCCTCAGTTTCGCGCTAATTTATCCCCGCGCCAGCCGCGCTCCTACCTTCCACAAACGACTGTAAGCTCGTAAGACCTGAGTAAGTCTTTAAACTTCTTGCGTTCAATCACATTCAATCACATGAATTACACGACTGAAGATCTCAAGGCTGAAGAGTTCTTGACCAAATGCTATGAACTCAGTGACACAATCTTCCATTCAAAGACTGAGAAGACAGTAACGATTACAAGTTACCAACTCCAGTTCTATGGCAAGACAATCACTGAAGTAATGCAGATGTTCTCTTCATTCCTTGAACAACTACAAGGCCCTGACCATCCAGAAGATCCAGGTCACTGGTCATGGAAAGTCTGGGCTACACGCACAAGTCGTGAGCACTACAAGCTTACGTTCCGTCAGCGTCTCGACCTAACGGTTGAACCTAACAGCTGATCCGTTAACGCGGTCATCCCCGGTGCAATGCCGGGGTCAGCTATTGCCCCAGCGGAGATAGGCACCGCACACACAGGAGAAATTTGTGAGCCAACGTACTTACCTCCTCGCCGTCGCTTCATTCATTGGAGCAGTCGCGGTCGTAACTCAAGGTGCAATTAAGCACCTCGACCAGGCAACCGCACAGCAGTGCATCAAGCACGACTGGCCTGCTACCGCCCACGCGATTCACGTCGAGTGGTGCGAGCACAGCGGTTACCCAACCAACTGATCCGTCAAAGCGGGTCCGAAGGTGCAATCCCTTCGGCAGTTATTGCCTCCCGCAGAGATAGGCACTGCACACACAGGAGAAACCTGTGACCACCACCACTCGCCCCGCACGTCCTGACTGGGACGGCACTTACGTTCCTACTCGTGAGGAACAGGGCGAACTCGTCTTCCAACAGATCAGGCATCTGATGGAGGACGGACACTCCCAAGTTCTCACCAGAGAACACGCAGCAGCAATTGCACAGTACGCAATTAAGCTGCTCAGCTGATCCGTCAAAGCGGGTTCGGAGGTGCAATCCCTCCGACAGCTATTGCCACACCTCCGTGGCATCTATTACATCACATCATGTTTAACAAGTTCCTTGCCGATGGCCGTCTTGTATTCATCAGTACACTGTTACTTGCACTGAGTACCATCTCAGCTGCAGTTGTATTACCTACAGTATTAGAAGCTGCTAACCGTAAGCAATGTCTTAACCATGACTGGCCTGCTGAAAAGCATGCTGCTCATCTAAAATTCTGTAAGTCTTCCGGCTATGCCACTAATGACAAGTATGGCCCTGGCTTCTAAAGCCTAAGTTATTACAACACACACTACCTACTGAACAATGACTGCACTCAACATCCGCAAGAATCTATCCAACCTTCTGCATATCACAGCAGATAGTATCAGCAAAGCTAAGGCACCAGGTGTGCCAAGCAAAGCACAAGTGACATACGAGATTGACAACGTTCGCAGGAAGGTTGCCAAGCGTATCTCACCTGACAACTGATCATCCGTATAAGCGGGAGGCAGGGTGCAATCCCCTGCCGATCAATTGCCTCCTCACTCTCTACACGAGGGGGCATCAAACCTTTATCACATCAAACTAATGACTACCTTTCACATCCTGTCACACATTGACACCATCATCACCACCGCCATGCGTATCTATGCACTAGGTGGTGAACTCTTCAGCATCACAGCCATCCTGTTATGCATCAACTTCATCAGCAATTGCATCAAGAATACTTACGAGGCAGGCTATGCCTTTGGTAAGTTCTATCGCAGACACTTACATCGACCACTCAAATGGTTGATAGTACATGCCATTGCACTGATTATCCTGCTCACCCAGCTTGCCTGGGAAGGAGCAGTGGTGATCTATAAGAACCGAGAAGAGATCCGTGCTTCCATCTATAAAGGATGGAAGACCTTCGAGAAAGCATTCATCTACGAGTCTCCTGTCGTAGCATGACCACAGCTAGGCATCATCCCGCCAGATGTATAAGACCTAGCACTACACCTAGCACTAAACAATTCCTTAACAATCCACAGATCATGAACAACAAATCACAAGCGATCGCTCTTGGTGCAGGAATCACAGGTGTCGCAGCCATAGTCGGTGCAGCACCCTTCATCGTTGCTACTGGCTGTGCACTCATAGTACGTGAAGCATTCCGTGACTCCAAGGAGTACGAAGCTGACAGTACTACCATCAACACGTACAGCTCCACCAAAGCACCCATCGATTACAACAACATCCGTTTCTAATGAACATCGCTAAGTTCCTCCTCCCCCTCCTCGTTGCCACTACCGCAGGAGCGGAGGTACAAGCACAATACTATTCCAGATTCATTAGCTTTTAACTAACACCTTCCAAACGCATAATTCTATCTGTCAAGCACATGGCTAAACACACATTCCGCATTTCTAAATATAACTTTTGCACGGTTGACTCTTACAAGTCACCGGGGTTAAGAAATGCAATAGCCAGGTGGCTACACCGCCTACTCAAACGCTAACCTTCAATCAGGCGCAGCCTTTAAATTGGGTGCGCCTAAGTACATCCGTTCTTTATTACACTCTGTGTGCTGGGCATCATGTCTCAATCCATTCGGCCGATCCCCAAATTGCCGAAGAAGTTGAGACGGTATAAGTCCCAGCGTAAACATCACCTTATTCAATTCAACATCATGTCAACCATGTCTGAACTCCATCGCCTCATGCAAGAGATCAAGGCCGACGACCTTGACATCCTTGCAGACATTGCCTATCAACAAGAGAACGCAATGCGTGAAGAGATGGACGAACCCGAGCAGGAAATCGATCCTGTCTACGAACAATTCATTGACAACCACCCTGAGGCACTTCTTTGAAACTGAAGCCAACAGTTGAACCCACCGAGGTTCACATCATTGACCACATCATTGCCTTCATCTCAGTACTACTATGGCCTCATCAATCCTCAAGCAATACATCCAACGCTATCCCCGCACAGGGGCAGCCCGATACTGGATCGACCTCTACAACTGGTCGACCGAGTTCGAGGGTGAGCAACCCACAAGTATCCACCTCCACAATGTCAACCATGAATATGGTGGGCCAGAAGAAGGTGGATGGTGGTACGAAGTCGGGCAAGCGTACCAAACGCACTTCATCTTCAACAAGAAGCAGTGCATCAACAGACTCCTTGATCTCACCCAAGACCTCGACCTCTACGATCAACCACCAATTGATGACAGTCGAGGCTTCACCGCCCTTCATGCCACACTCAGCTCGGGATATGCCATGGACTATCCCACCGAGCGGCCTCACTATTGCTAGGCACAACTAGTAACAACATCAACACGAAGTGTTTCAATCCATGTACGTCATTTGTACGTACTGATTAAACACCAAAGATTAATACCCTGGGCAGCTACAATGCATAAGTCCCAGGGTTTCCTATCACTACATCACATGACATCCTTTACAGACCAACAACTCAAAGAGTATCAAGCCTACGTCCAAAACTTCGATCCATCACCACAAAACTATGGTGATGATTACTCAGCACCAATGGATCTAGATGACTGGCTTGATGAACGAGAGAACGAAGAGTTTGCAGGCTTAGTAACATCCTTCATGATGAATGAAGAGATTACCTCTGCAGAAGCAGAGAAGAAAGCTCATGATCAAATGGATGCACAACGGGACGTAGCCAAAAGGTTTACGTCCTTTATGCAAGCAACAGTTGATCTACACTCTCGTTTCAAAACAGACTCATAAGTCACACTAATCAATCACATGAACAACATCCAGATCCCTGACTCACTACCTACTGATGACAAGCTGCGTGCCATGCAGATTGTTGCTCAGATGAAAGCAGCTGCTGATAAGGCAGGTGCCAAGTTCATCGGTGGCTTCATGACACCAGACGGTGACAAGTTCATCATGTCAAACATGGACGAGTCAGATCCAGATCACATTATCCCTGAAAACCTTCAATGACACGTAAGAAGTCAGCCTTCAACTTCGATAAGTCCATCCTCGGCTTTAACATCACCGAGCGTGGCGTCAAGTCCTATACCAAGACGTTCAAGATTGGTCCCTTCAGTCAAACAGTCAACATCAATATGGAGACTGGCAAGCTGAAGGGCACCACATCCCTGCCTGGCACTGGCCTGGCTAAACGCTATGATCTACCAGACTTGTCCTCCTTCCAGGTCCCAGACTTACCGGAGTACAAGAACAAACCTGACATGTGGAACGACAACGAATGACATTGCAGTATCGCGGTGACCTACCAGAAGGCACCGAGCTACGCACTGGACCACGAGGTGGACAGTACTTCATACGTAATGGAGAACGCGTCTACCTCACCAATCACAAATCAACTAGACGCAGAAGCTTTACACCTAAGCGTGGTGCTTATGCTCGCTATTTGAAACATACAAACGCAATCATCTAGCCTCCCCCTCCACCCCCTAGGAACAGCCACGACCACTACTATTAAGACTTATAGTAGTCAGTTACATAGACCTGGGTATGTCTCTAAACTACCCATGTCCATCCATCACATCTAATCAAATGACTTCATCAATCACTGAACTTCCTGGCATCTACCGTGACAGAGTATGGGAAAAATATCTCATCATCTCTGAAGCAGCAGACAAAGCACATGAAGAAGCCTACACACACGATGTAGGTTCCGACGAATGGCTTATGGGCTGTGGTAAAACCAATGGTTTACGCACGGCTGCAATCATCTTGCTAGAGAATTCATGACCAACATCATCTCAATCGATTCCCTTTACCTTGATCTTGTTGACCCAGATGGAACGTCTCATTGGATTGCTGTTGCCAACATTGCTGACGTGGTTCAGACAATTCCTGCAACATACCATCCAGCTGACGCTGCACACCCTGCAGAGTATGGCCCGGCGCTTTGTAGCGCAGGGTTTATGCTAGAGCCCGATGAGTGTCCACCTCCAGTACATGGTACGGAGCACGACAAGATCCAATACATAGATCAACTTGATCTTGATTGGGAACTTGACATCGACTAACTAATACCTGGGCAGCACCATGCGTAAGTCCCAGGTCTTTTCATTCCATCACATCAAATCAAATGCAATTCAGTCTTCCTTCCAGCCTTCAACTTGAAGTCATGTCTTATGACAAGACGCTCAAGAAGCTACAACCAAAGACAACTACTACTAAGAAAACTAAGTATCCCAATGGCAACCCATCTAACCTCATACCAACTCACATTGTTAATGATCGAACATGGCAAGAAGCAGTTGACTACATCAACTCCACGTCAGTTGCAAACGGCAAGGTACGTCTTATCACACGACCAGTGTTCGGTGAAGAACCTAAGCCAGTAGCAGTTATCTACTTCTATAAACAGATGTGGATGGCAGCATGGCTACCACAGAAAGAAGAAGATGACTATTACTACGGACTGAGCTGGACCTATAAGGACACAGCAACAGCACGTAAGGCATGTAGTGGCACTGTATTACGTCCACAAGATACTGATAAGCAATGGCGAGAAATCGAACGAGTCAAAGATGGTAAGTCCTATTGGTTTAGAGATACCGTATTGTTTAATGATGCACTAATCAAAGAAGGTTATACACGCAGCTACTGGAAAGCTGTTAATCAAGGCAATCATTTCATTCAATCATGGGGCGCATCTAACCACATCTACAGAGCTGTTAGAACATGGGAATCAACATTACTAAGTAGCATACCTACTTACAAGAATAGTTTCTCACATAATGTATTCCAACGTGTAGCTAATAAAGACAATGGCTTACTCAAGCTCATGACTACTAGTCATACACGTCCTAAATGGTTAAACATTATGGAGAGTTCTTATGTACATGACATCAATGATGTAATGAAAAAGATCTCTTCTTGTTATAACCATCCATGGCTAACAGAAGTATGGGAATCTAAATGGTTCCGTCGCATGGTAGCTACTGCAATGGATAAGCTACAAACTATATATGACACAGAGAATGCTAAACAAGAATTCAACTTAGATCTATTGGTACAACCTTATAGCGAACTGCAAGTATTCATTGACTCTATATGCCACATCAAATGCATATGGCGTGACATGGATATCAACTACTTGCATTCCAGATATGATTACCTATCTCGTATTGAGATGAATGGGTATCATTCTGAAACAGGATATCAATGGTTACGTGACAACTTGCCTGTTGAATCCTTCTTGAATATGTTAACCAAGAACTATGAGAAAGACTTTGCCTTACGTGAAGAACGTAATACACGACGAGTTGATTCCAGAACAGGCAACCACCATCTGTATGACTACGAATGGAGAGATACATACTCCATGCTTACACAATGCATCAAAGGTAACGTAGACCCAGCCAAGCTTAAGCCAAGACGTTGGCGTATGACTGAATGGCATGATCACCTCATGGCAGAGACATGGAAGCTAGACAATCCATTGACTTCATTACCTCAGAAACTATTCCCTGAGCCAATCAAAGTACCACTTAAAGGTGCCATCACAATGGCAGAACCTGAGGTAGTTCATACCTATACGTTCTTACAACCACTTGATACACACATGCTCGCTCATTGGGGCCGCGCAGTACGTAACTGCGTCGGCTCCCATGGCTATGCAGAAGGTATTAAGAAGTACAGACACATGATCGTACTGGTCATGATTGATAACAAGCCTCGTTACACTGTGCAACTAACAGTTGACAACGGTGTAATGCACGTCTCTCAAATAGCAGACGTTGGCAATGCCAGACTCGACGACACTGCTCGTGCCATTGTTGAAAATCAACTTAAGATGGCATTGAATATCCGCGAGCTGCAGTTAAAGTCCTGATAACAGCTAGGCATCCACATGGATATGCACCAGTGGAGTAAGTCCTAGCGCGGGAGTGTAGCCCAACGGCAGAGGCAAGCGACTTAAAATCGCTCCAGTGTGGGTTCGAGTCCCACCACTCCTACCAACCGTCCCATTACATTACACAGCATCATGTTCGGAGCAATCAAGCACCTCATCCCTCAGCCCCATGCACACATGGATGGCGAGCAACGTTACAACCTTGGCCTCACATGGATTGATCGTGAGGGTCTGACTGACCATCACAACTTACAGATCAAGTACATTCGTAACAGTGAGAAGCTTGCTGTTACCCAAGGTGAACCACAACCTGACGGCAGCTGGAAGTATGTCGAGTCCGGTGGCATGGTACATACCATGTCAGCCGAACGAGTCAATACATTCTTCAAGAAGACTCAGGAAAATGCAGTGATGATGTCTGCCATGATCGATAAGATCACGGAAGCAGCCAACGCACCAACCGTTGACACTGAGGCAGCTACTGCGTAACATCTACGTGGGGTTGTTGATCGGCCCCACGGCGACGAAGTGGACACGTCCCTGGTATTGCAACTGCCAGGGATTTTTATTAATTTGTTATGACACCAACTGTTTCATTGGTCTGGTCCACACAACAAGCAGAGCCTCTTATCGTAGAGATGGCTCGTGTTAGTGCACCAAGCAATGCAAAGAACACAGCTACCAGTCCACGCCTACTGTCCTACTTAATTAAACACAAGCACTGGAGTCCATTTGAGATGGCATCCATGTGCTTAGAGATCCACACCACACGTGGTATCTCACCGCAGATACTGAGGCATAGAAGCTTTAGTTTCCAAGAGTTTTCTCAACGCTATGCAAACACCAATGCAATTGGTAATGCAGTAGTGCCTCATCTGCGTTCACAAGATACCAAAAACAGACAAAACTCTAATGATGATCTAGTTGAAAAGCTAGGCAAGAGCAAACTTGCTGAGTACTATCGTCGGACTAGTTGTCTTTATGAAGACGCTGAACATCTGTACCAAGAGATGTTATCCGCTGGTATTGCAAAGGAATCAGCAAGATTCATATTGCCTTTAGCTTCGCCAACCAAATTATTCATGAGCGGTACACTCCGATCATGGATGCATTACATAGATCTGCGTACTGCTAATGGTACGCAACAAGAACACAAAGAGATTGCTGATGCTTGCAAAGTAATCTTTACTAAACAATTCCCAATCATCTCACAATCAATGTGGCCCAATGAAAAGAGTTCCTCCTGTTGATTTGACGTGTACTAAATGTGGTGTGTTATTTACACGCCCATTATGGCAACACAAAAACAATCTAAAACGCGGTCGTATTAAAACGTACTGCTCAACTACATGTGCATCTAAGGTACACCGTAAGCCAGCTGTTGTTAAGACAGAAGCTGAAAGGATTACCGCTGCAAGGAAAGGCTTTACTGAAGCTTGTCCTGTATGCAATCAACACTTCCTTAAAGTAATTACTACTCGCATTACTAAGCAGAACTACAGACGACGCAGTAAGCATTGTCAAAACTGTGACTACAGAGTCGTAACACTAGAAGTACCTGAAGATGTATTTGAACAGGGTGGTATTGCACCACAAACAAATACAACTGAGCCTAAGCAACACATCAATTGTTTACAATGTGACCATAACAACAGGAAGCATGATCGTTGCGATTGGTTCCTACCTGAATACATGACTGATGAAGCCAATGACTGCAACCACTTTGGAAGATGCGCTTGATCTGCTCTACCAAGGGCAGACCAACGTCGCAGTAATCGCCAAAGAAATAGACGTTCCATTTGAAGAAATGAAACGCCTGTTTAAAGAGTATGTATCTAAGCGTCCCGTTGATCCAGCTGTCTGGCAAGGGGACATAGAACTTAGTTGGCCTTGGGCTTAGAAGACAGCAGACTTGTTGTTCTTCATGCGCAACATGTCTAACTTTTCTTCAAAGTCTTTACGTTGTTGTGCCAGTCTTTCGTTTAGCATCCATGCTAAAGAAGGGTTAGGCCTTTCGTACTTGATACCACGATAGGTCAAGGTCATTGGAGTTCTCCGATAAAAAACAGGTGCCGTTCCACGCCTGTCATTATGCGCCAGCTACATGCTGGTGAACGTCTTACTATTATATACCAGGCATCGGCAGTAGAGCGTCGTGTAAGTCCTGGGGCATCACATCACATCACACAAAATCAAATGAACTTCCTCAAGTTTTCCACAGGCAATGCCAAACTTGGTAAGCGCCTGATCTTCTCACTGCCAGCTGGGTACACATGTCCCAATGCTGGTGTGTGTAAGACATTCTCAGATCGAGTCACCGGTAAGATTCAAGATTTACCGCAGACTAATAACACTGACGCTGCACCATACCGTTGCTTTGCTGCCAGTAGTGAGGCACGAAGCCCTCAATGTCGTGCCGCCAGGTGGTTTAATTGGGACTTGCTAAAAGAAACCATGGTTCCTATTAACAATCCCGAAGAAAAGATTGAGGCTTTACAAATGTTAATCACTCAATCTATTGACGCCAAAGATCCCAAGTCTAAGATTGAGCTGGTTCGTATCCATGAGTCAGGCGACTTCTGGTCTGAGTTGTATTTCCTCGCATGGTTGGAAGTAGCTCGTAAGAATCCAGCTCGTAAGTACTACGCCTACACAAAACAGCTACAGCTGTGGCTGAATAACCTCGACCAAATCCCAGAGAACTTCTACCTCACTGCCTCGCAAGGTGGCAACCTTGATCCACTACTCAAAAGCCATGCCTACAAATTCGTTCGCATCAGCCATGTGGTCTACTCGCAAATGGAAGCGGATCGTCTGGGTCTACCAGTGGATCACAATGATGAGCATTGTTTTGGTACTAAACCGTTTGCGCTTTTAGTTCATGGCACACAACCCAAAGGATCTGATGCAAGCAAGTCCATCCAGCAACGCAAGAAAGCTGGAGAGTTCACTGGCTACAGTAAAGCCGTGCATTAAATGTGGCAGTACCAGGCGTGCAAAGCCACGGCCTGGTACACACACAGGTGCATGCATTGATTGCACTAATGCCAGAACACGTCGTTGGGAGAAAGCTAATCCTCAACGGATCAAAGAAATAAATAAAGCGTACAAAAAACGTACGCCACAACAAACCAAAGCACGTAACAAAGTCACTGTTGCAGTGCGACGTGGAGATCTGCCAAGGGTCTCCACTCTTTCTTGTGTGGATTGCGGCATCCAAGCTAGCGAATACCACCACGAAGATTACACTAAGCCTCTTGATGTCGAGGCGTTGTGTGTCTCATGCCACAACAAACGACACTTGATTAATCCTTAAACTTTGCTATTCTAATTTCAAATGTCTACCTCATCCACATTGTCCTATCTGATTACTACTGATATCGATGGGATCCCCCACGCTATTAAGCCTGACGTTGACAAGAACAAGTTTGAATTGATTCCAATCGAACGTGCTTCTCAGATATCTAAAGCTTTCTGTTCTCCTAATAAGACAGGTGCCATGAGTATTCTCAAATGGATTAATAGCAATGACAAGAAGCTTGCCAGTAAAGGACTCGACGTTCAACCTGAAGCCCGCTACTTCAAATGAGAACTGGTATGTATTCGATTTAGAAACTGACGGACTCTATGATGATGTTACTCAAATCTTCTGCATCGTTCTCTACGATGTCACACGAAAACAAACTCTTAGCTTTGGGCCTGACGATGTTGATACTGCTCTTGAGTTTATCCGCAACGCTGATGCTCTTATAGGTCACAACATTATCTTCTATGACATTCCAGTCCTAGAGAAACTTTATCCTAACTTCTTTACTAAAAAGGTACACGTAATTGACACACTCGTCGCGACCAGATTACTCTGGCCGAAAGAAAAGTTATACGACCTCGATCTCAATCACTACGCAAACGTCCCGCCTGGTCTCCGGGGAACAGCCGGTCTTAAAGCATGGGGCTATCGAC
>WLWH01001439.1_pt1 | contig 15590 bp, 36 predicted proteins | sample 6712741 | NCBI WGS metagenome assembly WLWH01 (sample SAMN12718694, study PRJNA515312) | sponge metagenome | isolation source: marine sponge | host: Mycale hentscheli | place: New Zealand: South Island, Marlborough, Capsize Point | collected 2003-05-01 | reverse complement strand
ACTGATAGAACAACACCAGAAGATATTGACAATGGTGTATTTAGATATGGAATCCAACCAAAAACAGTGAAAGAAGAAGTTTTAGTTGAATTCACAAAAAATTATTAAAAACAAAGATGAGTAAAGATTATTATAATATATTGGGTGTTAACAAAGATGCGAATGAATCTGAGATTAAAAAGTCTTATAGAAAACTATCTAAAAAATACCACCCAGACGTAAATCCAGATAATAAAGAAGCGGAAGATAAGTTTAAAGAAATTGCGGAAGCTTATTCAGTATTGTCTGATTCAGAGAAAAGAAGTAACTATGATAGATTTGGTAGTGCAGATGGTAGAGGTGGTAATCCTTTTGGGGATATGGGTATGGACGATATATTCTCACAATTTTTTGGTGGTGGAAGACAAACACAAAGTAGGAGGAGAAAGGGTAATGATATAAGAGTCAACATTAAATTATCTTTAGAAGATATTTACAATGGTGTTAATAAAAAAATTAAATATCGTAAAACTAATAAATGTTCAGATTGTAATAATACAGGTGGTGAGTCTTCTAAGTGTACATCTTGTAGTGGTCAAGGTGTTATAAATCAAGTACAAAACACTCCTTTTGGGAGGATACAAAATACTGTTATGTGTTCTAACTGTCAAGGTTCTGGTGAAATGTTAATTAAACCTTGTAGTAGTTGTGGTGGTAACGGTACTAAATTAGGTGAAGTAGACTATGAATTTGAAATACCTAAAGGTTTGATGGAAGGGGAGATGTTAAGAGTAGGTGGTATGGGTAACGCCATAAAAAAGGGTATAGACGGTGATTTAATTATTAATATAGTTGAGATTCCACACGATAAATTTAGAAGGATGGGTAACGACATACGCCAAACTCTTAATCTAACTTACAAGGATTTAGTTTTGGGTAATGATAATGTAGAGGTAGATACTATGGACGGTAAGATAAAAATTAAGATTAAAAAAGGTACTGACATAGGTACTATGTTAAGGATACCAACCAAAGGGTTTGTTAGGGGTAATGAAAAGGGTGATATGTTATTAGAAGTGTGGTTAGATATACCTAAAGAAGTCTCAAAAGAAGATGAAGAAAAAATTAATTCACTTTAGATTTGATTTTTTAATATAAATTCTTTAATATTAAACAAATACAAAGAAATGGGAAAAACGAAACCGAATAGTAAATTCGTACCAATATCCTACCCATATTTAATTAGGGAGTGGTTAAGATTAAAAAAAAATAAAAACAAAAAGTATGGCGAAATTTGAAGAAGTTTATGAAGACACATTGGAATTATTCCAAAAACACATTGAACAATCACAAATACCTAGATTGGTAAAATTTAAAATTCTTTCTAATGAAGGGATGAAAAAGGATTTTGGTAAAGTATCTAAAACAAGTGACATTGTTAAGTTTATGACTGACTATGATGTTGTGATACAAGTTAATGAACCAATATTCGATCAGTTAGAAGAGAAACAAAAAGAATATGTAGTTAAAGATTTGCTAGCTCAGATTGTTTATGATATCGATAAAGATAAAATTAGTATTGTATCACACGATATAACAACATTTAGTGGTGTATTGAGAAACTATGATATCGATACTTACCTTTCTATTAAAGAAAGTATTGTAACATTGTTAGAACAAAAGAAAATACAAGAAGATGCTTCAAAATAATGGAGTAGATAATTGTGGAATAAGTAATAATAGATTAAATAAAGTAGAAAGTTATGAGTGATATAAATAAAAATGCGAACGATCCAAACCTAACAGTACAAGATAAATGCTGGGAACTTATGAGTGTGTTGGGTATGAATTGGTCAGAAACAAGAGATTTGAGTGATGAGGATAGAGATTTTCTTTTAACTAAAGTCGAAAGTATTAAGGCACAAATCAAAAGAACTGCACAAACTAACTAAAAGTTAGTTTAAAATGATATAATGCAGTTAAGAGCAGTTACTGGTTACTCCTTCGAAAGAGAAGTGAGAAGTAGAGAAGGATTTAAACGTCATATAAAAGCTCCAAGAATAAAATGGGCTGGTGAAGGTAGGAATAACGCTCAAAAGATATTAAGTTTAAATAAAAATCCTAAATTATTTAAACCTATATTAGAGGAATCTAAATTCACTAAGGCAGATGCGATGGATGTAGATGGTAATCTTTTTGAAATTAAAAAGTATTTTAAAAAAGATTTATATAAGTACAAACTGTATTCTGAACCTATAATAAAAGTTGCACCTAGAAGAAGTAAATGGGGGAAAGGTGATCCATACTTTGATAATTTTAAAGATTCTGAGGAATATAATCGTTTTATATATAAAATGACTAAAACCAAATGGTGGAGAAAGTATAATAAAATTATTTTAGAGAATATTTATACGTCAAATAGTGGTGTGTTTAGTAGAGATGGTTTCATACCTTATTCCGAATTAGAATTTAAATGGGTTATTAATAAAGGTGAATATGCACCTATCTTTGAAAACTACCATAGGTTAACTATTGTTTTTAAGATTAAAGAAAAATTGACATTTAAAAATAAAATCCTTAGTTTTGTATATAATACACTTGACAATTTTAATATTGTGAGTAAATTTAATAAAAAAGATAGATGATTAGTTATATTGGTGGTAAGGCTAGAATTTCTAAATGGATAGTACCATTTATACCCAGAGACATTGAAACTTATGTAGAGACATTTGGTGGTATGTTTTGGGTATTTTTTAAAATGGACTTAAGTAAGTACCCTAACCTAAAGACTGTAGTATATAATGACTTCAATGGGTTAAACGCAAATTTATTTGATTGTTGTAACGATTACGATAGATTATGGGATGAATTATCTAAATACCCTTGTCAACAATTAGGTGTGACAGAAACACCTTCAGAGTATGAAGATATGTTTAATGAGTATCAGAAAGAAGTATTTCATAGTGGTGTTACAATTACGCAGGAAAACAAATATGAGGTTGCTGCGAAGTATGTTTATGTTTTAACACAGATATTTTCTGGTTCAAAACCAGAAACTTCCTCTTATATAGATTATAAAGGTAAGTATAGATGTAAGGTTCTTATCTTTATGGATAAGTTAAAAAACCCTGAATATAGAAAACATTTTGATAGGATTACATTTGTTGAGAATATGGATTTTCAAGAGGTAATAGAAAAATACGATTCAGAAAATTCATACTTCTATGTTGATCCACCTTATTGGAAAACAGAAAATTATTATTCTAATCACGACTTTGATAGAAATGATCACGATAGATTAGCGAAGTCATTAAAAAGTATGAAAGGTAAATTTTCATTAAGTTATTATGACTTTCCATTATTAAAAGAGTGGTTTCCTAAACACGAATATGTTTGGGAGATGAAAGAGTTTGCTAAAGCTGCCGCAGCTAAAAGTGGTAAAAAACAAAATATGGGTGAAGAATTATTAGTTATGAACTATGGTGAAAACCCAAATGTTTTACCTGTACGTGGAGAACAATTAGATTTATTTAAACATTCATTTTTATAATTATGGGAAAGAGACCAAAAAGAAACGCAAACAATCAAGGTTTATTATTTGATGTGGAGGAATACACCACTGGTACTACTGAAGAGGTAGTATTAGATAAAGTATTTAAAGACGTAGAGGAATTATTTGATGAGACTAACCCTACTGACGTTGGTTTAATCACAAATGAAATATACTGTGGTGACACAGTTGAAACGATGAAAAAGATTAATGATAACTCTATTAATCTTATATTAACTTCTCCTCCGTATTTAGCGTCAATTAGAAAGGATAACCATAAATACCCAGGCGCTAAAGATATCATTAAAGATAATCAACCTGTAAAAGAGTATTTAGAATGGTTAGTAGACGTATTCAAACAATACGAAAGAATATTAAGTGATGATGGTGTGATTGTATTCAATTATAGTTATACAACTTTTAACCCATCTTTACCGTATATATTAATTAATGAAGTATTCGAAAATACAGGGTTACAGATATATGATACTGCTTCTTGGAAAAAGAAATCTTGTGTACCGTTAAGTGGGCATCCAAACAGAATGACTAGAATTGTAGAGATGGTTTATGTATTTGCGAAGAAACCTAATTTTAAGGCGAATAAAAAAGTATCATCAATTTCAAAAACAGGACAAAGATACTTTAGAACTTATTACAATTTTATTGAGGCTAAAAACAATGATGGTAAAGTAGAGGGACATGAAGCGACATTCTCTTCTGAGTTCGCAAAATATTTCATTGACTTATATTCTGAACCTAATGATATTGTTTTAGATAACTTTTCTGGTACAGGTACTACACCATACGCATCATCCAAAATGGGTAGACAGTATATTGGTATTGACTTAGTTGAGGACTATTGTGAGTATGCAAGAGATAGAATGATGAGATTATATAAGGAAAGAAATCAGTAATTTTATTAAAACTTAGATATTTATATTGTACGAAACAATAAAAGCTTAGTTGTTATTTGTTTCTTCTTCAGTAAACTAAGTAATCATTAAAAAAATTATTTTGGAAAATAATGATAAGAAGGTTGAAAATATAAAAAAAGAAATCAAGACACTCAAAGATAATATCGATGAGATACAATCCACTTGTGAACACTCCCAAACAAAGTTAAAATTTTTAGAAAAAGAAAAAAGAGTTGTTAAGTTATGTGTAGATTGTGAAAAAAGAGTCGGATTCCCCACAAACGAAGAACTAAAAGAAAACGGTTATTTGTAAAGTAAATTTGTTTTTTTAATTTTTTATATGTATATTTGTCTATAAATAATTTTTATGGAAGATAAATCGTATATTAAAAAACTCAGAAAAGTATTAGACGGGAAACTTAATTACCAAAAATTTAGGTATATTACTGATCTAGGGCACGATTTTGATTTCATTAAAGAAGTTTACCCAAAAGATGTTAAGACATTTAAGGATTTGAAATTTGGGCAACATAAATCTATTTTAACGCCAGGTGCAGTATCATCCTATTTGGAATTTGATAATGGGCATTTTGTATCTGTTGTTGGTGGTGCTGCGGGACTATATGGTGATGGTAAAGATACTTTTGAGTTGGGATATCTTAATAATGATTTGACAAATATGGAAGTTATAGGTTGGTTGACACCAGAAGAGATAACTAAGGTTATGGTTACAATACAGACAAAAAACCTAATAAATAAAAAAGATGAATATAGTACAATGCCCAAAAGTTGCAGAATCAATGGGTATTAAAGTTTATGTTAGAGTGGAAGATAATGGAGACAAGTATGCGGTATTAAATAATGGTGAGGAAGAAATAGAATTAAAAATAGAACAAAGATGAGTAAATTACGAGAAAAATATCTACAACTGGGTATAAAGGATGAAAAAATAATTGAATCAGAAATGCCTTCAGTTGTTATATGGTCCCTTAGTAGAAAATGTATAGTAGGTGGAAAAGGACAAGAACCTGCTCTTGAGGTAATAAAACAACCCGATGGAAATGCTAGAACTTCTTATGAAAATAACAGGTTCGTAACAATGCAACCACATGAAGAAGGTATGATACCTGTTAATAAGATTAATCAATCCGATGGTATAATAGTAACTGATAAGACTTACGGTTTACCCTATTATAGATTTGGATATATCCCAAACAAAGATGAGTAAAGAATTCAAACCAAAGAGAAACATAAAGGAAAGGTATTCATTAGAAGGTATCGCCAAGAGTAGAGGTATTTCAGTAGATGAATTAATTGAAGGACATTATGCCTTCAAAGAAGAAAGAAGAAATATATTAGAGAAATATAGAAAAAAAGGTATGACATACGAACAAGCAAATAGAATGACTATGTTGGAAATGTATATACCTGGATTTGCAGGCCCAACATTTAAAGATTAAAACAAAACAAAGATGAGTAAGAAAATACACATAAAAGAAGTTGAGAAATATTGTAATGAAAACGGATACTATATAGGAGAATATTGGTTTAAATCAAAACAAAGATGAGTAAAAAATTAGTGATTGATAATTATAATATCTTATTAACAAAAGAATCAGAAGTATATAGAAATAAACCTGTTGTGATAAAAGAATTATATGATGCACATTTATGGGTTCACCATAATGGTTATGACCATGTGATAAAGAAAAACCATACTGACTTTAGTGAAGATAAAATAAATGAGATATTAAACCAAAACAAAGATGAGTAAAAAAGAAAAAGAATACAAAAAAAGATTAAAGTATATACACGAAGATGTATTAAAACTTAGTAAGTGTTTACCAGAAATAGATTATGATGAATCAATGTATGATTGGGAAAGCATTAACAGATTTATTTCAGATATTGAGGTTGCGTCAAATCTAAAAGATAAGGAATATTTGGATTGGAAAACTAAATTTGATATCCCCACACATGATCCACAAACAGGTGAATTGAATCCACACTATGAAGAATTAACAGGAAAAAATAATCCATTAACTGGTGAAATGAATACAAAATATCATACACTAGAGGAACCCATTGAATATCATTATGATTATGATGCAGAGATGGCTGCTCCACCATCAGATAAAGATTTAGATAAGATGCCTAACCAAAAGTGGCATCAGATTGTTTCTTTTATTAAAAGTGGTGTAAGGATAGTTGGGTATTGTTTTATACCTTTTAATCTAGTTATTGCAACAATACTATTGGTATTTAGTGAGGTTATTGGTATTGTAGAGGAGATGGTTTAATAACTATTCTATCGTCTTCTACTTTCACTTCGTAGTCATTTGGAGATAAGTTAGTGTAATAGATTTTTAAATCTTCTAATTTGTCTCCTTTTTTTTGTGGTACTTCTAATTGTCTTACTTTAGGTTGGTTCTTAGGTTTCTTTTCTTCCCACTTAACAATATTACTTTTCTTTGAGTTTTTAAGGTAGTCTACCTCATCGGTGAAACTCCACTTTTTATCCTTACCACATTTTTTATAATAGGTGTCACCACCAATATTCCTAATCTGATATTGACATTTTTCTTTTTCTTCGTATAATATATCTAATAACTTTAGTGACATTTTTATTTAATAAATATTAGAGAATCTATTAAAATATTATATTTATTATATAGAATAACAACTCAAAGATGATTTATACGTTTTAATTATGATGAAATATATTTATTTACTATCATTTTACTTTATAAGTTTTAGTTTTTATTCACAGGTTTTAAATGATGATTGTTTTACTGCTACACCATTAGGTAACTTACCCACTCCAGCTAATTGTGGTAATGGACCCAACAACAATGGACAAGGTGCACCCATTACATTCACAAATCTTACAAACATAAATGCACAAACTGAAAACCCTTATACTACATTAACAAATTGTCAAGGTGGACCACAAGGTATGTCTTCACCTGCAACAGACGTTTGGTTTTCATTTGTACCGACAGGTAATTCTTTGGATATATCTATTATTGGTGGAATTAATCAACCAAACATAGGGGTATGGACAGGTAACTGTGGTGCGTTAATTGGTGTGGGTTGTGATTTTAGTAATGGTGGTAATTTAAATACGACAATAGATCAAGTTTCACCTGGACAAACTTATTACATCCAAATTAGTGGTGGTAATATTAATGATGAAGGTAACTTTGATTTAACATTACAAAACAATAACAGTTGTGATGATTGTTTACTATCATCTTCTATGACGGTAACACCAACACCAATCAACGGCACATACCAACCTGGAACTACAGTTACATTTTGTTTTACTGTTAGTGAATGGTCACAAGAAAATGTAAATTGGTTTCATGGGGTTGTACCTATTATGGGGAGTAATTGGACAAATATAACACCTATTAGTTCACCTAATACTTGTGATGGTGGTGGTGGAATATGGGATTGGTTTACAAATGTTGGAACCCCAAATGGTAATTCTAATGGATTCTTTTTTGATGGGAATGCAGGACCTGATGGTAACCCCTCTAATAACTTTGGTGATAACTGTCAAGGAAACGTTAATTGGGAATTTTGTTGGGAGGCTACAACTACTGATTGTCCTCCAGGAAATACAGGAGATGATTTAAGTGTTTCAGTTGAAACTTATGCAGATGGGGAAACAGGTAGTTGGACTAACATAGCTTGTCAAACAGACCCCGTTTATGCCTTTAGTGCTAGTCTTACTTGTTGTCCACCCCCAACGGTATTATCTTCAGATGAAAACTGTTTAGGTGCGAGTGATGGTAGTATTACTGTGACAGGACAAGGTATTGCACCTTTTGATTATCAATGGATTGATCCATTAGGTAATACATTTGCAAACAATAATAACATTAATGGTTCTAGTACTGAAAATAATTTAGAACCTGGTGATTATGTGGTAACAGTCGTTGACGATAACGGATGTATAACAAGTGTCACTATAACAATATTGGCCGGTGGTCAAGCAAATACACAAGGTATTTGGCATAATTAATAATAAAAAATAATAAAACAAAAAAAATGAAAAAATTATTATCTCTCTTTGTGTTGATGACATTCTTCACAATAAATTTATTCTCACAAGTTGACACTGTTTGTGTTGGTTCAGTTGGGGAACAATATTGGGTAACACCAACTGCAGGTTCAACATATGATTGGACAATAAATAGTGGTGGAGGAACCATTACATCTGGACAAGGTACTGATGCAATCACAGTTGATTGGGGTAACACAGGTGGTTTATTTACTAACGCAATTACCGTTGTTGAAACTAATGCTGCGGGATGTACTGACACAGTAACTTTGGACATATTTATTTCAGTACCATCGGTAACGCCAGTTGGACCTTTCTGTGAAGGCGAAGTTTGTGTAGTTTTAGATGGTTCACCTTTAGGTGGTGTTTGGAGCGGAACAGGTGTAGTTTTGAATGGTGGTGTATATGAATTCTGTCCTACAACTTCAGGTTCGGGTTCTTTTACACTAACATATACGGTTAATGGTTGTTCTGTTGATACTACAGTAGATGTGAATGCAGCACCAGTAATTGGACCAATTAATCATAACTAAAATGTTAAAACAATTAATATTCATATTATTATTCTTACCTTTCGGTGTGATATCTCAAATACAATCAATTGAGGTATGCACCGAAAATCAAGAATATATGCAGGAGTATTGGGTAGATAACCCTATACCTAGTCAGTATGAATGGATTGTTGGTGGCGGTGAAATCGTTGAAGGTCAAGGTACTGATAATATTTTAGTCAATTGGTTAGACGTACCATATGGACTGTATAATATATCAGTATCAGTTGTTAGTGACTTTGGGTGTATTGGAAACTCAGTTTCATTAACTGTTGATGTTGATGAATGTTCTTTCGATGATGTATTTGTCCCAAATTGTTTCACACCAAACGGTGATGAAGTAAACAATGTATGGGGACCTGTATTTGCAGGTGATTGGGATCATACAGTTTATAATATGTTAATCTTTAATCGATGGGGTGGAGTTGTTTGGGAAAGTGATAATCACTTATCGATGTGGGACGGAACATTTAAAAATAAAATGTGTTTAGATGGTGTATATATTTGGAAGATGGAATGTAGAAAATTAAATTCTGTTAAAGAGGTTATGCATGGGCACCTTACTTTATTAAAATAAAAAAAATGAAATACTTATTACTTTTACTATTATTACTAAATTTAAATTTTAGTTTCACCCAAACGAAATCGGTGATTAAAAAAACAAATACATCTACTATCTACATTATAGATGAATCTTGGCAACCTAGAGGTTCTACAAGATATGAAGCAGATGACAAAAGTTACTTACAATTAACTGGTGGATATTTTGTTTTGTCAGAAAGAACTAGAGGGAAGGATGTTTATGTTGAAGGAGACATAGAATCTGTTGTGGAAAGAGGTGATGGAATTCACTTTTGGGTTAGATATGGTGGACGTTCAGTTATATCTTGTGACATAGAACCAGACGGTGAAGATTTTAAAATTCACATATATCACTCTATTGGTAGATGGGACAAATACTATAGTGGTCATTTAGCTACTACAACAGAAGTTAAAAAACTTTTAGAAAATATTAAAAAATAATTTGACATACTAACATAAAAGTAGTATATTTATAAAAAAGAACCTCAAAAGTCGGCTCTATCTCTCAGGAGTCTGGTGAAAGCGACATCAAAATTTGGTTCATTTTTAGTTCTTTGAAAATATGGGGGTGACATTGGATTTGACTTTTTGTAAGAAGAATGAGCGTAAGCGTGTCGTGGTAGAGCGTCAATCTTAAAACACAAACAATCGGAAACGATACACAATTAGGTTCAATCCTAAATGAAAACATTCTTTCGAATGGTACTGTAGGTACAATTGCGAAAGAAGAGGTAGTGTTCGCCTAATAGAGTAACACATATAGGTTAATCAAAGTCCCTTAATACTTGACAAGTGGTTGAAAGTGACTTTGCTTGTAAAAGACAGTTGGAACTTTATATTTTTGGAAATGTAAGAAAACATTTATCCTACACACGTAGAATTCCATTTGGATACGAGAAGGACCAGGGTTCGAAACCCTGCACCTCCACCATTAAGGTTGGTAGTGTCTCTACGAAGATCTTGTAGAAATACATTGCAACCCCTAAGATCAAAAACTACTATTTTTTTCCTTATTTAGAAAAATAAGGTGGTGGAAGAAGATAGGAAATCTATCGACCCCAAAAGAATCAGGTAGGTGGATTGTGTTACACACCCCATTGACGGATGGGACGGTTCTAATAATAGTTTAACCAAAAGAGTACTTAATGATGGATGATCATCGGTTAAATAATATGAGCTAAGAAGGTTTAATTCCTTCACCTGACTATAACAAACCCTTCACATTTAGTGAGGGGTTTTTTTATTTTCACCAATAATTTGTTTTTTTAAAAAAAAATTACTATATTTGTCATATGTCTGAAAAAAAACAATTAAATATTGTCAGAGTTAGATTTCCTAATGAAAGTTATTATGATACAATTAATAATTTTAAATGGGATGAATTCAAAGCGGAAAAATATTTTTCTGAATGTGTATTTGGTTGGTATGAAGACATTTATATATGTGTAAATACAGATGATTATGATAACGCAAAAAACAATAGGTAGTATGACAGTAAGTGAGGTTTACCCTCATTTAGATGCGGTTGCAAAATCTTATGGTTTAAGATTAAATCGTTTAAGAGATTTTAAATTGGCTAGACTGATTTTAGTTAACTTATATAATAGAGAATTAGTATGAATAAATATGTTAAAGAAATTTTATGGGTTTTGCTTTATTGTGTAATTTCTTTAATAATAGTTGCGTTGTTTCATTACATCGCAATTAAATATATAAAATAAAAAATATGAGTGGTATTGAATATGTTGCTTTAGTTATTGGTACAATTATAATAGTTGTTTTAATTGGTATTAGGAACTGGAGAAAAAATAATAGAAAATGATACAGACTGTTTGGAAACATCATATAGCGGAACATTTTGAAGATGGTACCGTACTTACTGATGCATTACCCGCAATAGGGTCAACAGTCTTTACCAATTATGATAATATGGTAAATTATTTAAAAAAAGATGGTAGACGTTGGTATATCGCAGAGTTAGTTGTTGATGAAACAGAAATAGAACCTTTTGAGAATGGGTATATGGCAACCATTAAAGTTATTAGGAAACCAAAAATAGAATTTAAGTACTTATGTCTAAATTAATTAAGTATATAAAAATTTGGTGGAGAAAACACATTGCAGATGTTTGTCCACCAGAATTAGAAGACGAAGAGTTTTCTGAGAAATATAGATAATAATAATTAAATAATTAAAAAATGGGATTAGTAAAACGTTTTGTAGAAATGGTTCAGAGTGGATATCCAGAATTTGATCCACAAAAAGACACAGTAGAAATTGAATTTGAGGGTGGAGGTGATTCATTCGGTTCATTTTCATATATTAGTATTTGGCCTAGTAGAGAAGGTAATTTGGATTTGAGTAATCATTGGGACTTTTTATTTGAGATATTAGATGAGTCAGGTGTAGATTATAGTTGGATTAATGCGGGCACCACAGGTAATATTAAGTATAATGAAGATGTAGAAAGGGGACTTTCGGTTTATACTAGCGTAAGTGAAGAGCATTGGGGTGAGATTGAAGAGGAAGTCGAACCTACTAAAGAAGAAAGTAATGGCTAACCCACTTATACATTCAAAATCTTCTGTTAGGTTATGGGGAGGTAAGGTAGAAGACTATCTTCCTCTTCATAATAAAATGGACATATCAAAAAAATATTTTAGTGATAATAGACATAGAGCGTTAACACACAATATGTTTTTTATATTTGAAGTGATGATTCCATTGTTTGGTGAATACATTGACAACTCAGATGGTAAAACAGTTTCTGTTAAAGATATATGTGAATACCATATATTAGAAGACTATGGGAAGAAATTCATACCAAACGTATCAGATTTTTTACAAGAGATGGAAATTAAATCTTGGATGGCGAATGGTTTGGGAGAAAAACCATCTTCACAAAAGAAAGTGATAACTGAATCAGGTAAAATATTAAAAAGAGTTTTAAAAGATTAATTATGTTTAGGAAAATAAATAAATGGTTCGAAATGAATTTAGGTTGGATATTTGTTAATGGTAGAAAAAGAGCGTGGTGGGGAGAATATCTAAGAGAAAAATACGGAAATGAAAAAAATGTTAAATAATTTGATTAATACTAATTAATTGTTTAATATTGTATTAATAATAAATAAATAAATTTTAAAAGAATGAAAAAAGTATTTTTAATTTTAAGTGTTGCAACTCTAATGTTATCATGTGGTGATGCAAGTGGTGATGCAACTGCAGAAGCTACTGAAGAAGTTAGTGAGTAATTAATAATTACGTTGTTAATGAAAAATACCCAAAATAAAATTGGGTATTTTTTTATTTTTTTAAATTTTTGTTATATTTATTAAATCGAATGAAAACAGATATAGAAGATATTGATATTGATATTAAAAGACTTAGAATAAGAGAAAAAGAAATCTCTAAAGTTGTTAATCGTTATATGCGAATAAGATTAAAAAGGAGAATAAGAAAACTATTCGGTTTAAGATTAAGATGAAAAAGTACGATCAACATAAAATGAAAAGAACTCAAATCCGTCACCAACAAAAGGAGGACGGTTTTTTTGATGGTCGATTTGTCAGTAGAACAGAGAAACCAAAAAATCTATATACTAGAAAAACCAAACATAAAAACAACGTTAAATTTTAGTTAATTAGATTTAACCTTTTATTAACGTACAATACTTATACTATTACATTTTTGTCATTATTTATCTTTTAAATAATAAATTTAAATAGACAAAATAATGGAATTGTTATTTTTCACAATATTTATGTTACCTAGTTTTTTTTGTATTGGATATACAATAGTAAAAGACAGAAAAGATTATAAAAAATTCTTTAATAATTAAAATAATAACCTCACCTTTTAGGTGGAAGTTTTGTTTTTTAAATTTTTTTTATTATATTTGTATATATAATAAAAGTATTTATGGAACATTTTGAAGAAGTAGAAGAATTGGCGAGAGAGTTGCATGGGGAACAAAAAAGAAAATACACTGGTGATCCATATGTTAACCACACAGTATCAGTTTCTAATATAGTTAGGGATTATGGTGGTGACGATTCTATGATTTATGCGGCACTACTTCATGATGTATTAGAAGACACACCAACAACAGAGTCAGAACTATTAGATTTTCTTATGAACATTTTTAACGATGTAAAATTATCTATGGATGTATTAAGATTGGTGGTAGAACTAACAGATGTCTTTATTAAAGAAGACTACCCTGATATCAACAGAAAAGGTAGAAAAGAAATGGAAGCTATGAGGTTAGGTAAAGTTTCCCCAAAGGCACAAACAATTAAATATGCAGATTTATTAGATAATGGTATAGACATTATGTCTAACGATCCAAAGTTCGGTAAAGTATACCTCAAAGAAAAAGGGCAAATATTAAAGTACATGAATAAAGGGAATCAAAAACTTTATAATAAATGTATTGAAAATTTGTCTATTTAATAATTTTTAATTATATTTGTTTTATGAGTAAATCAAAATTAGGATTAGAAACAGAAAATCAGAGATTATATAAAATAATCGAAGAAAAGGATGAACGTATTGAGGATCTTTTAGAAAGATTAGATGAGGTTACCTCCGCTTACCAACAATCGTTACTAAGTCAATGTAACTGTAACCGTAAATACAAATGAAAATGATTAATCAACAAAACATTTTAGAATTTAAAAAGTTATATAATAACGCAAAAAACGAAGGAAAAGAACTTTTTATTTTTAATGGTTCAGAAGTACTTACAGATTATGCTAAGTATGTTATAGAATATTTTGATAAATAGTGTAATACGCACCCGTAGCTCAGCTGGATAGAGCATCTGCCTTCTAAGCAGACGGTCAAAGGTTCGAATCCTTTCGGGTGTACTAAAAAATAAGATTTTAAAAAAGTAATAATTATGACAAACTTAATGATTATGTATATTTTTATCTATGGTATAAGAGTGTTATTTTGTATAATAGCCCTTTCCGCATCTACAGATAAAAAAGATTTGGAGGAAAACCTTATGATTACCAACATGTGGGAGGTAGTTATGTTTGCAGTATTACCCTTCTATATGACATATTGGTTTTGGAAGAAGATGGAACTTAAACTTAAAAATTAACAAAAACCAAAACAAAGATGAGTAAATTAAAATTAACAGGTAAAAAATTTGAAAGTAATACAATACATTTTTTTACTAATGAAAATAATGAGATAATAAAACTTTGTGATAATGGTGATATTTTCGTCAAAGGAAAACTAATAGAAAATGACAAAGAAGTTGTTGATGCTATGAGGGAGTTTTTGAACCAAAACAAAAAAACCTCATTATGTACTCCTGATAATTGTAGACATGGATATTAAACCAAAACAAAGATGAACAGTAGAATAATTAAAGATAAGTTGAATAAAACAATGTGGAGTGAACCTGGTTGGGCAGAAGCTTGGAGTAAGTTTGAATCTGAACAAACATCTGAGATTGATGATATCAACAAACCTTGGAAATATGAGATAACTTTAAATGAATTGGATTTAAAAGTTGATATTGTCAAAATGCCACATTTTCAGTATAAAGGTAATTCACATAGGGTCTTTATGAGAAAGGTACCATTAGAGAGAATAGGTGAACTCACTAAAAACTTCTTAGTTGTATCTGATAATACAGAGATAAAGAAACAATTGGAACAACACGTTAATGAAAATTTTACTCACGTTTATCAAATAATAGAACAAAGACAAGATGCTATTTTGGCTGGTAGAGTAATGAATAAGATTACGTATATTGTTCGTGGAAGTAAAATAGGATATTAAAACAAAACAAAGATGAGTGAGAAAGATTTTAGATTAGTAAGACCAGTTAAGGATGTCTATAGTACAAGAGAAGTTGGATATGAAGACACATTTGATTATCCTAACTTATATGATGAGAAAACTGGTGAGGTAGGAATATGCGGTGG
>WLWH01001438.1_pt1 | contig 15631 bp, 25 predicted proteins | sample 6712741 | NCBI WGS metagenome assembly WLWH01 (sample SAMN12718694, study PRJNA515312) | sponge metagenome | isolation source: marine sponge | host: Mycale hentscheli | place: New Zealand: South Island, Marlborough, Capsize Point | collected 2003-05-01 | reverse complement strand
GAAAACCTGTAACAGTAGTTGTGAAATCAATCGAAGCTCCAACGACTGGAATTGAATTAGGTCCGTGGACTAAAGTAAGCAAGAGAACAATTGTTAAGTTATTAATTTATATGGATGGCAAAGAAATTACAGTAGAAGGAAAAGCTAAATCAACCGTTGAAGCAACTTTCATAGATCTTAATAATGATAAATTAGCTTTCAGTAAAACTACATTTTCATCAGCAGTGAAAAAAGCAATTGAAAAAGCTCTTTAAGATAAACTCTCATCTAGAAAGGAGATAATTGATTACATATATACATATGTCTAATCTATCCAATGATGCTAGCACCTCTCTATCATCTTTATAGATTGTTTTAAAGCAACTCTTGTCTATAAATCTAAAAGAATTATTTATAAAACAAAATACATTTCTTGCATATAATAATAAACAATGATTATTATGAAAGATTTTTTAAACAGATGGTACCCAATTATTATAGCATTTGGCTGTATGTGTTATTCTATAGGATTAGGATTATTTGGTTATACGGAGGAGGCTCAATATTCAGCTCACTGGGCAGGAACTATATTATTATTCGCAATCGCAATTAGACAGAGAAGATGAGTATAGCAATGTTTATTGTAGGCGGAGCTATATTTGCTACTTATGTTGCATTTTTAATATGGAACATATTTTATGGATCTCGAAAACAAAGAGAAGAAAACTATCCTAATATAGAATATTATAATAGGCACCACAATTTAGATGCTGATTATGATGGTATAGGTAACCAAGGACGATTTCCTAATAAAAAAGAAAAGTAAAATTATGGACCCAAATAAAGGAAAGATAGGATTTACTGCAGGTAATTTTGATTTAATTCATCCTGGTTACATTTATACATTTGAGGCAGCAAAAAAACATTGCGATTATTTTATAGTATTTTTACACGCTGATCCTTCATCTACAAGAAATACAAAATATAAACCAGTAATACCATTACATGAAAGATATAAAACTCTCATGGCATTAGAACATGTTGATGAAGTTGTTACTTATGAAAGTGAAGATGATTTATTACATCTTATTGAATTTTTTAAACCTGATATGAGAATCTTAGGTGATGATTATATTGGAAAAAGATTCACTGGAGATCATTTACCTATCGAGGTAGTTTATACAACAAGAAGTCATGGCTGGTCAACAACTAAATTAAAGAACATGATAACAAGGATGACTATGAAACAAAATCCTGATGTTTTAAACGAGGAAGAATGAGAATAATAGTTACAGGAGGATATGGTTTTATTGGTTCAGCTTTTGTAAACTATATTAGATCAAAACATCCTTGGCCTTTGCATACTCAAATATTAATTGTAGATAAATTAACTTATGCAGCAGATAAAGGTAATGTTACTGCACCTAATGTAAATTTTCTTCATAAAGATATTTGTGATGTAACAGCTGAAGAATTAGGAGAGTATGATTATCTAGTTCACTTTGCTGCCGAGAGTCATGTAGATAATTCTATAAAAGATGGCAAACCTTTTATTAGAACAAATGTTGAAGGAACTTTTAATCTTTTGGAATGTGCAAAGCAAAATAAAAAATTAAAGAAATTTATTCATATTTCAACTGATGAGGTTTATGGAGATATGGATAATCCTAAATATAATTCAATTTTTGGTATTAAGAAAAAGGCAGATGAAAATGATTCATTAGAAGGTTCTTCATATTATTCTGCAACAAAAGCTTCATCAGATTTACTAGTCTTAGCTGCTAATAAAACTTTTGGATTACCTTATATCATTACTAGGACTTGTAATAATTATGGTTCACATCAGCATAAAGAAAAGTTTTTGCCAACTATAATGAGATCAATTAAAGAAGGTAAAGAAGTACCAGTTTACGGTGATGGTAAAAATATCAGAGAATGGATTGATGTTACAGATAATGTACAACAATTATATAATTTAATGTTATCCGATTTTAAAAATGAAATATTTAATATAGGAACAGGTGAAACTTATACTAATTTAGATATTATTGGAATGGTTGGAATCATTATGAAAAAACCTGTAAAATTTAAATTTGTAAAAGATAGGTTAGGTCATGATAAAAGGTATGCATTAAATTCTAATAAATTAAATCAATATGGTTTTATAGATGAATATAAAACTTTAACCGACTTTTTAAAAGAAGAAGTCAAAAAATTAAAATAATGGACAATTGGATAGACCAAGCAATATGGAATTCTTATCAAGTACTAACAGGTTACACTACTATGGAAGAATTGGTAGAATATTTAGATATTAGAAAAGAAGAAATAGAAGATCCTAATGATATATCAGTAACACCCGTTTTCTTTATTCCTCCAGGTGAGGATGCTGATAACGATCAAATAGATTCAATGATTGCACACTTTGAAGAAATGGAGGCTTATGAAGAATGTGCAGAATTATTAAAATTAAAAAAATAAAGATGAAAAGAAAAACAGAAATGAAAAATTTCCTATTAAATCATAAAGGAAATAAATATAAAGCGAACAACATAATAAGTTTATTATGGAATTTTGTAACAGGAAAAATAAGTAAGTGAATAAATGAGTAAAGGTTTAATAGTATTAGGTGCATTTTTTATATTAAGTTGGTGTTGGATAGCATATGAAATATGGACAGCGCCTTTAATGCCAGATGATTTTGATTTAAAAGAGGAAGATATTTGGCCATTGGATGAAAGACCACAAACTGAAGAAAGGTGGGATGAAGATCATGCAATGGACCAGGTACTTAATGACATGGTTAAGGATTTTACTGATAAAGACATTGAAGAACTTGGAAAAACCAATAGAAACAAATGAAAGTATTAATCTTAGGAGATGGTTTATTAGGTAGTGAAATTAAAAAACAAACAGGTTGGGATAATATAAGCAGAAAAACCCATACTTTTGATTTTCGTGATATTACTTCAGTTTATAAGTATCTTAAGGATTATGATGTAATATTAAATTGTATTGCATATACCAATACTTATGATAAAGATAAAGAAAGACACTGGGACATTAATTATAAAGCAGTTAGTAGATTAACCGATTGGTGTACTGAAAATAATAAAAAGCTTGTTCATATATCCACTGATTATGTTTATGCAAATAGTAATTGTACAGCTTCTGAAACGGATGTACCAGTTCACGGTGAACATTGGTATGGTTATACAAAACTTTTAGCTGATGGTTATATTGAACTTAAAGGAAGAGATTATTTAATTATTAGGTGTGGTCATAAACCTACACCTTTTAAATTTGATACTGCATATACAGATATTGAAGGTAATTTTGATTATGTTAATGTAATTGCTGAAGGGATTATAAGTTTAATAAACAAAAATGCAATAGGCTTATATAATGTTGGAACAGAACCAAAAACAATTTATGACTTAGCAGTAAAAACGAGACCAGATGTTAAAGAAGGATTAAAAAGAGGTTGGATGCCTAGTGATGTTAGAATGAATTGTAATAAATTTAATAATGCCAACAAAAAAAATTAGAAGGGAACTTAAAGAAGCAGATCCAAAAGAAGTAAGAAATGCAATTATAGAAAATTTCTTTTTTGGGTTAAGTGGAGCTATCATAGTTCCGTTTATCGCATTAAGAATTGATATAGCAGTACTCTCTGGATATTTAATACATTACTTTTATATTAGTAAAGTTATTAATCGACCAAAATATGTAACATCATTAGCAAAGTTTATCTTATTTCCTATTCCTACTGCATTTGGAGGATTTGTAGGTTATAAGGTAGCTTACTTTATTTCACAATACTTAACAGCATATATACAATGATAGAAAAAGATTATACAATCGATGAACAATATAAAGATCTACTACAAACGATCTTAAGTTACGGAAAAGAAAAGAAAGATAGAACTGGAACAGGTACAAAATCAATATTCGGATATACATTAAGACATAACATGACTCAAGGCTTTCCTTTGTTAACCACAAAGAAGGTTGCTTATAAGTCAATGATCACTGAATTAAGATGGATGCTTAAAGGTGATACAAATATTAAATGGCTTTTAGAAAATGATTGTCATATATGGACTGGTGATGCTTACAGTGTTTATGAAAGAACTCATCACTGGGACTTGGAAGATCCTGAGTATGATGTAAAAGAATTTGAGAAAAAAATCTTAGAAGATAATGATTTTGCAAATCTTTGGGGTGGCTTAGGATTTATATACGGAAAGCAGTGGAGAGACTTTGGAGGAAACAAAAGAATGGGTGAAGGACATGATGGTGTAGATCAAATCTCAGATCTGATTGATGAAATAAGAAGAAATCCTGATAGTAGAAGATTAATGGTAAATGCTTGGAATGCTTCTGATTTAATTTATATGAAACTTCCACCGTGTCATTATGGTTTTCAAATTTATACAACAGAATTAACTCTAGAAGAAAGAAGAGAAGAATTTTGTCATAGGCTAGGTAAAGATATAAGTTATTCAAAAAACTTAGAACATGACTTTTTAGATAAAGATAATGTACCTAAAAGAAAAATATCATTAATGTGGAATCAAAGATCTGTTGATGTATTTTTAGGATTACCATTCAATATTGCAAGTTATGCTCTTTTACTTAAACTGATTGCAGATGAGGTAAACATGGTACCTGATCAATTGGTAGGCAACTTAGGGGATACTCATTTATACCTTAATCACATAGATCAAGCAAAAGAACAACTAAAAAGAGAACCTTATTGTTTACCTGAATTAGAAGTAAGCAATGTAGATATACTGAATGGTAATTTTGATTATGAATTACATGGTTATGAAAGCCATCCAAGAATCAAAGCACCTCTAAGTAATTAATTTTAAACAAATTAAGAATAAGTACATATAAAAAATAAAAAATGATATATTGGTTCACAGGACAACCTGCCCACGGAAAAACAGTTTTAGCTAATATGCTAAAAGAAAAATTGCCTAATGCATTTCGGATTGATGGCGATGAAATGAGAGAACTATTTACTAACAAAGATTATACTATAAATGGTAGAGTTGTAAATGTTGGAACTGCTCAGAGGATTGCTCATTATTTAAATAATCAAGGGCATGATGTAATTGTATCTTTAGTAGCTCCTTATGTTGATCAAAGAGAAGATTTTAAAAGGCTTATGGGAGATCAAATGATTGAGTTTTATGTTCATACAACAGATCCTAGAGAAAGAGATCATTTTAAAGCTATAGCTTATGTACCACCAACAACATCATATGTTGATATTGATACAACCGATGATATGCCAGAAGAGTCATTTGCTAAAGTACTTAAAAGCATTTAATAGAAAAGATATAAATGAATAATTCTGACACTCTTACATGGCATGGTAATATCGTATATGGAAAATATAGTGGTAATACTTGGATTGCAGTAGATGGGTTTGAAGATCCAATCTTTCAAGAGAATCTTCAAAGTGTAAAATCAAAACCAGAATTATTTGAAGGATTTAATCTATATGTAATTGGAGGTTTACTTGAAGATTGGAAATCTTGGGATGTTGATTGGGTGTTAACAGGTCCTTATGATCCTACAAGAATCAAAGCTGCACTAGATTGGATTACTAAATGTGGATTTGACCATCATATTTGGCCAGATGCATCATATTTAACTGAAATATTTGATATTAGAGCATGGCAAGACGGTGAGATAGAATCTAAGAAAGATTGGTTATATCATCTCTTTAATTTCTTTACAAAGAATGGGTTACAACAAGATCTATCATATTTCGAATCAATTGATGGTTTTTATCGAAATTTAAATCCTTTCCCAACTCAGAAGAACCTAGAAAAACATGAACAGGGCTATAAATATCATCATCCTGTTCAAATATTTAAAAACATTTAATGGAAAAGAAAGAAACATATTTTGTAGATGTTGATGGTACAATATTTAAGTATCGTAAATTTGAAACATATGAAACTAGTAAAGCTGAAGTAATACCAAGTACTTTAAAGTTTTTGGAAGAAAAGGCTAGAGAAGGTCATATGATAATTTTAACAACAGCAAGACCAGAATGGTTAAGATTGCATACCATAAAAGAATTAAAAGAAAATAAAATTCCGTGGAATAGATTGGAGATGGGAATCGAAAGAGGTCCAAGATATCTTATCAATGACATGGATCCAAATAAACCCGGAGAACGGGCTATAGCAATAAACTTAATAAGAGATAATGGAATTTAAAGCAAAAGCAGATAAAGAAACTTCATCATCAGAAGTAAAGTATTCATTCTTTGCTGGAAGATGGCAACCACTACATAAAGGCCACCTTTGGCTAATTAATGAAAGACTTAAAGAAGGTTATAATGTATGGTTAGGAATTAGAGATGTAAAACCAGATGAAAAGAATCCTTGGACTGCTGAGGAAATTTTAGAAATGGTAAAAGAAGGTGAATTAAAAGAACTTATCCAGGAAGGTAAGGTTTTACCAACTATTATACCTGACATTGAATCTATTAATTATGGAAGAGGTGTAGGTTATGATATTATTGAACATGTACCACCACAAGAGATAGGAGATATTTCAGCTACGTCAATACGAGAAAAGATGAGAGCTGATGGAAAACTCTAAACCTTTAATTAATAAACATCGTCATTTACTTAAAACAGTAACTTGGCGATTAATAGGAACTTTAGATACAATGACCGTTGCTTGGATAATAAGCGGCGACCCTTTACTTGGTTTAAGTATTGGGGGTGTTGAAGTATTTACTAAAATGATACTTTATTATATTCATGAAAGAGTTTGGTATAAATCTAAATTTGGAGTAAAGAAATGAGTAAAGTAAAGTTATCTTCTGAGCAATATGAATTCTTTCAAGATAGGTTAGTTACAGTATCTCTTATTATGGAAGGAATCTTACAGCAGCATCCAGTTGCTAAAATAGAACCAGAGATTAAGGAACATATCTCTAAAGCTATAGATGAGCTATATTTTACCTCTCATAAGTTAAATGAGATAAATAAAATACAAAAAGGATAATATTCTGCAACATATCCTAATATAAAACAAATTTACTGGTAAGTTTAGAAGTTAAAACTCCAAGTATTAACTAAAAAACTAAAAACAACATGAAATTTATTATAACAATAGTGATGAGTCTCTTAGGCTTCATTGCAACTTCTCAAACTTTTGTAAGTACAACACCTGAAAATAGAAATGTAGTCCTTGAAGAATTTACAGGTATTTATTGTCAGTTTTGCCCTGATGGTCATTTAATAGCACAAGGCTTACATAATACAAATCCTAACGATGTATTTTTAATTAATATACATACAGGAGGTTATTCAAATCCAAATGGACCTAGTGATCCTGATTTTAATTGTTTATATGGAGCGGCAATAGCAGCTAATTCAGGTTTAGCAGGTTATCCAGCTGGTACTATTAATAGAGCAACTTTTAATGGGATATCTCCTCAAGGTAGTCCAGGTACTACAGCTTTAAGTAGAGGCGATTGGGTAGCAGCATCAGCTGATATTATGTCACAACCATCTTATGTTAACGTTGGTGTTCAAGCAAGTTATGATATGGTAACAGGTATTTTAACAGTTAACACAGAAACTTACTATACACAAACTACTACAAATATAAATGTATTACATGTAGCAGTAGTACAAAATAATGTACCAGGTCCTCAAACAGGTGCTTTATCATATAACCCAAATGCAATAATAACAGGACCTTGGAATCCAACTTATAATCACCAACATATGTTTAGACATTTAATGGATGGTGTTAATGGTTTAGAATTTAATGTTACAACTGCAGGTACATTTGTTCCAAATACACATACATGGCAAATGCCTACTAATTTAGCTAGTGGTCAATCAACTACTGGTTTTTTTCCAGATTTGGACCCTACAAATTTAGATGTTGTAGCTTATATAGCTGAAGGTCCAGGTGAAATTATTACTGGTTTTCAAGCTAATGTACTACCTATATTCCCAAATGCATATGATGCTAATGTAACTAACTCAACTGCTGAAGATGTCATTTGTGAAAGTGAAACAGACATTTCAATCACATTTAGAAATTATGGAAATCAACCACTAACTTCATTAGATTTAACTTATGATATTAATAATGGAACACCTGCTGTGTATAATTGGATTGGTAATTTAATTTCTGGTGCTCAAGAAACAGTAACAATTAATAATGTTACATTTACACCACAGGCTAATAATACAGTTACTTGGTTAGCTACTAATCCTAATGGTCAAGTAGATCAAAATACAACTAATAACTCTAACACATCAACATTTAAACACTTTAATTTATCTGGTGATGTAATAACTGGAATTACTGCTGGTACAATTGATGTATCTATATTTACTGATGGTTATGGAAATGAAACAACATGGGAAATTGTTGATGAAAGTGGAAATGTGTATGGTTCTGGTGGACCATATTCAAATAACACCCAATATAACGAAACAGCATATGTAGCTATATTTCCTAGTTGTTTTGAATTAAAAATATATGATTCTTATGGTGATGGGATGTGTTGTGCACAAGGTGTAGGTTCGGTATTAATAACTGATCAAAACAATAATGTTATATTTGAAGGTACTCCTACTAACTTACAGAATTTCTCTGAAATTAATGTTTATTTTGAAACTGGATCAAGTAGTGGCCTTTCATGGGAATGTACACCGTTCGGTTGTGCTGATGTTGGAATTGGTATAGGATCATATGCTACTCAATATGATTGTGAATCAGATTCTGCTAATGCAAATACACCATGTTTTGTAATGACAAGTGTAAATGAAATTGCAAACATTAATCAACAAGATAATAAAATGTATGATGTGTTAGGAAGAGAACTATCTGAAGTTCCATCAGGTAAGATGTATATTAAAAATGGAATAATTTATATTAAATAAAAAAGAAAATGAAAAAGATTTTATTAGCACTATTAGTTTCGCTTGGGCTACAAACACAAGCACAAAACAATTTATGTGACTCATTGTCATATACTACAATTCAAGGTTTACCAATGATGGTTTATATGGAAGCAAATGGAATATCCAATATGGTAGATTCTATAGAATGGAATGCTTCAGCATGTAATGCAATAGCATGTTATACACCACAAGGTAATAATCCCTATACATTTCCTCAAATAAACATGACTGACACAGTTAAATTTTGTTATGATGCTTATGTTTATACTCCGAATCAAATGATAGTATGCAGCCATTGTGATTCATTAATATTTGACTATACTGATAGCACTTACGTGTTATTTAGTATGGGAGGTACAACAAACATAGATGAATTAATTATCAACAGATTTAATGACAGTAAAATGTATGATTTGTTTGGTAAAGAACTTAATGAAGCTCCAATAGGTAAAATGTACATTAAAAATAGAAAATTGTTAATAACTTTCTAAAATAACTACGAAAGTATGGCCGGAATCGTTTAGAATTGATTATATTTATACTATATTAATAATTAAAACAAACAAACGGAAATGGCAACAATTACAGAACACAGATCAGCATTAGGAAACGGATTTTCAATTACTCAACAAGTAAAAGGTAAGCAATACAAATTCCATGCTCATAACCACGGATTATGCTGGGATAAGGAATATGACTATCAAGTTATTACAAAATGCCAAGCTGGGTTTTTTACTGTATCATCAGGAAAATCTAAGTTATGCAATATTGTTACAGGTTATAAGACAAATAAATTACATACTGTACAAATTAAAAATGAATATGGTACTTATCTAACTGCTCTTGCAATAAAAGGTGGTAAGTTCTACCTAATAGATAAAGAAATATTAGAATGCTTAACAGTAGGAGATATTCATTCTAACTTTCCTGCAATGGCTGACTACGAACATTGGAAAAACATCGGTTCAAAAACCTGGGCGGATCTTGCATACGGTCCGTTAAATAAATCAACTGACACTGTTGAGAATCCACATTATGAATTCCACAATTGTTAATAACTTTTTTGAAAAAAACAAGAATTTATAGTTCAATTCCCAACAAATTGTGTTATATTTATACTATAATTAATTAATACTAAACCTAAAAACGGAAAATATGGCAAAAGTACAAAAAATCAAATCAAGGCTAACTCAAATCTCAAATGTAAAATATGAGAAGGGTTTGTTCGAAGCTCACAAGACAAATACTCCACTGGACGGATTGTTCAGTATTGATGGAGGTATTCCTAAAGCAACTAACTGGATGGTAGTTGGAGATCCTGGTGTAGGTAAATCTACTGTAACACTGGATATCATTGCAAATGCAAAAGCAAGCGGTTCAAAAGTATTGTTCATTTCAGCTGAGATGAACCAGGTAGATCTTTACCTTTATGTTAAGAGGTATCCTAAGTTCGGAGAATTGGACATTTTCTTTCCACAAGAAATTACCGATGATGAAGATCCAAAAGCAGTCTTAGAAGAAATCCTTGCAGAAGGTTATGATATTGTATTAACCGACTCATTTATTGAATTGCAAGAAACTATCCGAGAAGCTGGGAGAATGACCAGAAACAGTTCTGAAAAGTACCTCCTAGATTTGATGTACAAACATAACCTCGGAGATAACAAAGGAAAACACTTTACTGCATTCCTTAATATCCAACAAGTTAACAAAGGTGGTACATTCGTCGGTTCTAATAAACTGAAGCATATGACAACTGGTATGATGGAGATTAGGTTCGTAGATGAAAGGGATCAGGAAGAAAGGTATGTTACCTTTAGTAAAAACCGACGTGGTCATGTAGGTAAGCAAATGTACTTTGATCTTTCTGCTAGTGGTGATGTAACATATGATACTGAAAGGTTCAAAAAATCTGAAAGCCTTAAGCAATTAAAGAAAGCTGAAAAGGAAAAGATTAAGAAATCAGGTTTGCAATTCGATGCATTATTCGGATTGGATGGTAAAGAAGAATCGGATAAATAAAAAGTTATTAACAATCATCTAAAAAATGAGGGTAGTGTGAAAAAAAGACACAAAAATATTTTCAATTCCCAAAACAATTGATTATATTTATACTATAATAATTAAATAATTAACTAAACGGAAAAAAAGAAAAAAGTATGACAAATTTAACAACACTAGGAACTACCGCATTCAACCAAAAAAAGGAAGAAGCGATTAGAAATGAAGTAATGAGAAAGGAACTTAACCTTTCAGAATTTAATGTAATTGACAATACTCATATTGAGATTGACGGAGTTAAAATTGAACTAACTCCTTATGCATTTGGTAAACTACTCGGAAGGCTACGAATTCCTAAAGCTTTTGCTAAAAGGTTTACAGCTGGGTTCGGTAACGACGGACTAAAAGAATTGGTTAACATGATGAAATCTATGAAATCATCTAAGAACGACCAAACGGTTACACTATTGGTTGATCCAAGAGCAAAGAAAGTAACAAACATTCTACCTGCAGGTTATGCAAGTATTTCAAATGAAAACTTCATCAATTTTGCTGAGCGTTATATTGACCAATATGATTTAGATGTAACTGACTTTGGTTCAGATCCTTCAGGTGGAGCTACAATCAACTGTGTATCTAAGAACGGTGTATTTACTGTACCTGGAATGTCAGATGAAATCTTTAATACTGGTGTAACATTCAGAAACACTCCTATCCGAGGATTAGAAGTATCACCTTATCTGAACCGATTGGTTTGTTCAAATGGTATGACTTCAACTGCATTCTCTGAAAACTATGGTTTACATGAACTAACTGATAAATCTATCAATGAGTTTAACGAGCATATGATCTCAATGGCATCTACAGGTTTTCAACCAATAGGATTGGCTGATAAGATTAAAACCGCTAATCACACTGATGCAAGTCTTGCTGAAGTACAAAAGGCAATGTCGGCTATTCTTTCAACAGATAAGAAAGTTGATTATGAATATGCTCAAAGGTTTATTCCAATTGACCGAGCAATGAAAGCTTATTCTAATATTGGAGCTGAGCCATCTACATTTACTACAAAGCAATTACAAAATGCTAAATCAGGAATGTCAGTATGGGAAATTGTAAATGGAATGACCAATTTTGCATCTAACGATACTAAGTACAATTTAGATGATCATAAAACTGGTAATCTAATGGTAACAGCAGGTAACCTTTTAATGAAAAAGAATTACGATACTGAAGCATTACTCCAATTTGATCCTTTTGCAAATAGCCAACTGCTAACTGCATCAGAATCTGCAAGGATGATGGGACAGGCATAATATCCGGGCAACGGCCTCAAGGTTTATTTCCGTTTACCTTGATTGAATCCACGCCCTCACGGGACCATCATAGCGGTGGTCCCTTTTTTGTCACTAATATATAATTTAAATCAACTTAAACTTTCCTATGAAAAACTTACTCAAACTCATCTGCATAATAGTCTTATTTTTCTCAGTTAATAGCTGTGGAGTCCAATGGCAGTATACAACTTTAAATACAGCAGGCCATATAGATACTTTGCGGTCTGAAGGTATGGTTGTAGATGAGATAAACACAGTAAGTCAACTACGATGGAAATTAAGAACAGACTTTAACTTTGCTAACGACTATTGGTGGTTCTTACAACATCAAAACTACAGCTTCTTCCACAACCAATATTTCTATAATAGGCTATACAGATTTGGGTGGCAAAGTCCACATGATTATTGGTTAAACTGGCAATGGGGATACAACTCCGGTTATAGTTATTGGAATGGCTGGAACCAGTATCCTTGGTATGGTAATTGGAACTCTAGTCAATGGTACTGGAATCAGTGGAATAACCCGTGGCAATATTCATATGTTTATGGACCAAGAACTGGTTATCTAGGAAATGTATATGGCTCGAGGTTCTCAAATAGAAACCGCTTTGTCTATTCTAATTCTAATAGATCTAGATCCATCTCAGTCTCAGATGGCAGCACATCTGATAGTCGCACATATTTACCAAATAACCGTACTATCCGCACAAAGCCAACTAGGACCACAAAACCAACAGTCCGTCAAAGACCAACGAGAACTATTAGGATCAACAGTAATAGCAACAATTCTATTCGGATCAATTCCAGCTCTCGCCCTAATTCTAATTCTGTAAGGCCAAGTACAAATAGGAATAGCTCTCGCCCTAATTTCAATAGTAGTCCGAGTAGATCAAGTGCTCCAAAAACTACCATAAAACGCAAGAACCCTAGATAGATCTAAGACAACCTCTGAGTAATCGCGTATACATGTACTACCATTATATACTGTCCGTACTCATGGTATCTTCAGTACTATCAGTAATTCCGTACCGGAGGTCTGATACGCTGAAACTGGCTCATATCTTACGGTTCCAGAGGCATAGGGGTACTAGTAGTGAAAATGGCCTATAACAATGGTCCTGTGATAGCCTTTTAGTCCGTCTAAGTACTCATCTTAACTGTAAGTACCCACAAATGGCCTTTTCAGTGGACAATGTCTAGTTGGGAAATCCAAATCGCGCCGCACATGCTGACACCTGATCCTTAGGTCCAGAATCTCACAGCTAGTCTTAGTACCACCGCAATGGCACATTAATAGGATTGTCCCTGGTTGAGCGAAGCAAATTGTTAATAACTTTCCCAAAATAATTAGAGATATATGGCCCGAGTCGCGAAAAATTGATTATATTTATATTATAATAATTCAAACAATAACAAACATGATCTATTCAACACAAACACTCGACGAAGGAATGATAAAGGACCTTAAGGAATATGAAGGCCAGATGTTTTCTGATAACTTCTCTAATACAGGTACTAGCCTTTGTATGAAGGTGGACGTTGACTCGGATCGTGTCTACTACATGGAATGCTATGGTCGCTACCAGAATTTTACTGGCAAAAATGCATATGGTGATCCACGTACGGATAAACTAAGCCATCCGAGACAAGGCTTAAAATCATGCTCACTAAATAGCTTTTATGGCAAGGCTATTGGCTGGGTCTAATTAACTAATTTGCCTAACAATTAAAAAACGGAATATATGCAAAGCATTAAACAATTCAACAAGACAAGAATCATTCAATTAAGAAGTTCAATCGATGAGGCGCTAGACCGCGTAGCTAAAGAATATGGTATTACTATATCAGCTGGTAATTGCTCCTTTTCAGGTAATGAGGCTAACTTCAAACTTAAGCTAAATACCATTGGAGGTAATGGTACTCCTATTACTCGCGAAAGCCAAATGTGGAACCTATATAAAGGACGTACAAACTGTAGCCACCTCAATATCGGAGATACTATTCAACTACAGGGTAATAGCTATACTCTAACAGGCTATAATACGAGAGCTAAAAAGGCTCCAATCCAATTTAAGGATAGCAAAGGTAATGGCTATAAATGTTCTATCGAAATGTTGAACATGTATAATCAGAAGTAATATGGATCTACAGTTTATAACAGAAGAAGCTGTAGTGGATTTTATAGATAGGATGGATGAGGTTACGACTGACTCCATTCTATCCGATCCTGCAATAGTGGATATGATTAATGGTGGTGTACCTCAACAAATAGCAAACGTAGATAATCCGCTAGGTACTATGGAACTCTTTTTGCAACTGTTTATAGATAGAGAAGAATATGAAGTCTGTGCAAAACTTGTTGAGGTACACCCTGAACTAAAACAATACTAATGATAGCAAATGCAATAATGGTACTAGTATTGGTGGCTTGGATAGTGTACCTCAGCTACCATAACATGCAAGGGCCTAAATCGGACGAGAATTAGAGCCGAAATATGAGGTTATTTTAGGCCCAAATCAGAGGCCTTCTGGAGCAGCCGTTCTAGAGGGCCTTTTTAGAGCCTATTTTAGGCCTATTTTGGGGCAAATATATGACGAAATAGGGCCCTCTAGAGCCTATATATAGCCCAAATATGGCACTATATAGCCCATATATAGGGATACAGGCAGTTAGAAAGGGCTAGTCTCGTCAATAGTCGTCAAACACCTATATATACGGCAAACAGTCCAAATGGTCTAGATCTGCTGCTAGCTGACTCTCGGCCTGCTCACGCTCAAACCACCCTAATAGACCATATAGGCGACAACCCTAGTACAGTAGTAGTGGTAGTACTATAGTCAACCATTGAAACACAGATCTACTATATAGTGGCTAGTACAGCTTAGTGCTATAGTGGTGGTCTAGTCAATGCCACTCTGTGTAGCTCAGGGTTGTTGGGCAATTAGTGGTTATGGCGGATAGTCTCACCCGATGGTATGGCAGGTGATTCTAGAGACTAGTTGTAACTAAGAGTATCTTTCTCTTAAGGTGTATTTTTCTCTTGCCCATCTAGAGGTCTACTGGCGGCATGACTTTTGGTAACCCAAAAATTTCCAGCCAGAAAAATGCACTACTTCCAGATCCTCACTAATTAGAGATGTCTGCAATACGCATTTCTAGTCCAGAAAAAAACTAGCCTGAAAAAATATGTGCAAATAAACTCTTACTAGTCTTTCAGAGTTAAGGTACACTTGTTATAATTAATATAAATAATAACCTTAAAAATAAAAAGATATGTTCGAAGCCCTAACTCAAAACTCAACAGATGTGACATCAATCAAACTAGCCCTGGACTCTATCGCCCTTTCGTT
>WLWH01001432.1_pt1 | contig 15672 bp, 4 predicted proteins | sample 6712741 | NCBI WGS metagenome assembly WLWH01 (sample SAMN12718694, study PRJNA515312) | sponge metagenome | isolation source: marine sponge | host: Mycale hentscheli | place: New Zealand: South Island, Marlborough, Capsize Point | collected 2003-05-01 | reverse complement strand
AAAGAAACAGAAAAAAAAGAAAATAGAAAAAATGATGTTAATAATAAATGCTATGGGGATAATGTTATATATTATAATAAAGGAAAATATTATAACCCTCCTCTTCCAACATCAATAATAAGAACAGATGAAGGTTGTAATGGATTATATGGTAATGAAAAAGGAAAGAAAATAATGTTTATAGATAAAGATGGAAAACAAAGAAATGCAGAGCCAAGATATGATCCCCCTCTTCCAACATCAATAATTAAAGATGATAATCTATATAGCACTGAAATTTATGGAACTACAGATTTAAAAAGACAAGATTTTAATAGAAATGAAAGCACGTATGACCCCCCTTTACCAAACAGTATATTAGAGATTAAATCTCAAAAAGGTAAACATTCTACTCAAAAACCAGATCAATTAATGCAATGGATTTTAAAATACTATTCCAAAGAAGAAGACACTGTATTAGATCCTACAATGGGTTCAGGGTCTATGGGTGTTGCTTGTAAAAAAATGAATAGAAAATTTATAGGGATAGAAAAAGATGAAGAGATATTTAAAGTAGCACAAGAAAGAATTAATTAAACTTTATATTTTTTAATCCAACCAAGTTATATCTCTTTTTAAATTGATTTTATAGCAATAGTAGAAACAATCAAAATTACATCTATCTCCCCAGTTTTCAGGTATTACACCATCAATTTTTTTAATAAAATTTATTCTTTTTTTTGGAATAATAATTTGTAATCTATTTTCTGTATTATAAAATAATTCTCTTATGTATTTTGTATTTAATATAGATGAAGGACATATCATTATAAAAGGTTTATCTAATTCTTTTAATCTTTTAAAAACTTCTTTTTTTTTACTAAAAGGAGGATTACTTACTATAATATCTCCTAAATCATTATCAAAAAAATCAACTTGTTTATGTATAACATTAAAACTTAATTCTTGTAAATACTTACCACTATCACCATCACCATAAAATGCTTCCCATATAATTTTATCTTTTGGTATATAATCTTTAATATTTTCCCAAGCATATTTAGGAGTCATATAATCATCGTGCTTTATAAATGTTTTTGTATGAAAACCTGCCATTTATATTAAATAATAAAATATTAAACTTTATATTTCTCTCATAGAAGGCATTTTCTATTTTATTTTATATAATTTAATTTTTTTATTTTATTAAAATTATTTTCTCCATTATTATAAAAACATGTTTAAAGCAAATCCAAGTGATACTTACATTCCTTCTAAATCTATTAAAATTTTTCCTGAATCGCGCGTTGATTATTTTGCCGATGGTGAAGGTATTAATGACATTCGTTTCTTAATTCCTGAATATTTAGATTTCTGTGACCCAAGAGACCTTCGTGTTTCTTTTAATCTTACAATGGCTGGTCGTGGTAAGCCCATTCCTAAAAGAAATGCTGCCGGACATTCACTTATTAGAAATTTCCGCCTCCAAGATGGTGATGCTATTAAAGTATTAGAAGAAGTATTAGAATACAATCAACTTGTAGCACAAAGTTATTCTTATGAAGAAAATGAAAATGTTATTAAAGACAGAGAACTTTATGAAGGATTATGTAATACTACATCATCTCAAAATAATCTTTATTGGAATGCCGAAAATGTTAGTAATACTGCTAATACAGTAAATGGTTCTGCTAAACAAGTTCGTGTAGAACTCGGGTTATACTCGGGTCTTCTAGGAAGTGGATCTAAAATCATTCCTGTATCTGCACTTAAAGGAATTAGACTTTCGCTAATCCTTGATAAAATCAAAAATTCTATTGAGAGTTCATTAGATAAAAATGTTTATGTAGAAGATGTAGGAACTGGTTTAGATTTATCAGTAGATACTACACTCTCTCAAAAAACAAACATTGGTGATACACAAGATATTACATTTACTTATAATGGAACAGCTGCTAATGCTGGTGTATTAATGCCAGTACAAGTTGGGGACAGGTTATGGATGGAACAAACTGGTATTACAACAACATCATTCCTTGTAGTAGAAACAAAATACAATCCTGCTTCTACTGGAACTTACACTTTAAAAGTCATTGCAGAACAAGCTACAAGTGTTGCTGATAAAGCCTTTACAGCTGCTGCTGCCAAAGTATATCTTAAACGTAGTGAGCGTGTTAATGGTTGGACTCCTACTAATGTAGGAACTGCAGCTACCGCTGCTATTGCTGCTGCTGCTGAAAAAGTCAATTATACTATCAATGATGTTGAGATGAAACTCTTACAAGTATTCCCATCTCCTGCTTATGTATCTGCGATGGCTTCCAAAGTTGGTTCAGGTGAAGGTTTAACTATTAACTATAAAAACCATTCACTTTACAAAGTTAATACAACTGGAACAAACGGTTTATTAACACTCCATGTTCCTATTACAGAAAAACGTTCTTACTCTTTAAATACATCGCCACTCCCAGTATCGCATGATTATGATGAAAACAATCTTGTAGGAGAACATGATGGTTTAGAAACTTACCAGTGGTCTATAAACGGTCGTCTAGTGCCTGACCGCCCAGTTGATATGACACCATATTCGCAAACAAATGCTATTCTTTCGCAACAACACTTACATGAAGTTAGGAAATCACTATTAAACTCTGGTGTTCTTGTTAGAAATCTCCAAGATGTTAAAGAAAACATGTTAATCTCACGTGCTTTCTCTAAATACGGAATGGTAAGTGATATTACTAAAACAGACCTTTCACTTCGTGTAGAATATGAAAATGCTACTAAACAAAAAGTATTTAATTGTTTCTTATGTTCGCTTCGTTCTTTAAATATCTCATCCAAAGGAGTTGAGGTAGTTTATTAAATTTTTAATTTTATTTATTTTTTTTTTATTTTTATAATATAAAATGAATATTGTTCGCACAGAAAAAGTAGAAATACTTCCTTTAAATAGTCCAAATAATAATGCCTATTCTTTTAAAAACGGAGCACAATTAATTCAGTTCCAAATTGCTAATGCTCCTCAAATGATGATTCCTTCATCACTTCGTATTAATGGTAAGTTTAGATGTAATACCCCAACCTCTACCTTTTCAGCTCCTGTATTACCAGGTACTGCTAATTCCCCAAGAGCAAATTATGATTTTCACCTTAACGACAGAATTGGTCTTCACTCTGTATTTGATACAATCACTTTATCATCACTTACAGGACAGACACTAGAATCAGTAAGAAGTTATGGTAAATACCTCGCTGCTGTTATGCCAGTAGTTCATAGCAGAAATGATTTTGATGGAGCTTTAACTCTTGGTAATCCTTTTCTTGCTTCTCAACAAGCTTTAAGTGATAATGCTTGTAGTATAGAAACTGAATTCTCAATTCAGCTTATAACTGGTATTCTTTCATCACAAAATATGATTTCATTAGGAAATAACGGATTTAGAGGGTTAGCTTTAAATTTAAATCTTGCACCTGATAATCAAGTAATTAAGTCAAGTGGAACAAATGCTTCGCAAACATTTTATGAACTTATAGATTTAACACTAACTTATGATGCTCTCATTCCAGATGAAAAAGGTATAGAACAAATTAACGCTGCTAAATCAGGAGTTATAGAATACAATTCTGTAAATCACTTATATAATGTTATTAATTCCAGCGACGCCCATGTTAATCTTAACATTGGTAGAGAAAAAGTATTATCTATTACTCATACATTTAATCCAACTACTGATACAAATAATGTATCGGTTGATTCTTATAGAACTGATTCTATTAAGAATGCAACTGCTGGTGTATATGACAGCGATGTTGTTCTTGATAAAGTAATGTTTAGCAGAGGAGGTGTTAAATTCCCTCTTGATTATGAAATAGAAGTAGAAGACCAACAAGTCGTTCCCCAAGTTGATTTAGTAAGAAACTTCACAGACAGTGTAAAACCTAATATATTTAAATCGCATTCTCTTGTTTCTTTAAATACCGAACTTGGATTAAAGACACTAACAGACGTTGTAGATGGAGAACCACAGCAATTAGAAACTGGTGCTAATGGTAAAATTGACAGTGATGCTAAAAGAGTATTCGGTCTTGGTGTTAATATGGATAAAATTACTCGTTCAGGTGTATCGTTTAAAGATGTTGATTATGGTCTTCGCATCCAATCTAATCTCAATGGTTCATCACCTAATGCTGTTCACACATTCGTTCTCGCTAAAAATATATTAGAATACTCGCCACAAGGATTCGGCGTCCGTTCGTGAAAATTTAAATTTAATTAAATTTTTTTTAAAATGATAATTTTTTTCTTTTTTATAAATAAAATAAAAATGAGTGAAGCAAATGGAATCCCTGAAATCCTTAAAACTAAAACACAAGTAGCTATATCAAACATGGATATAGAAAGCGAAGTATTAGAACCTATTACTAAGTCGCAAGACAGAATTAATTTTGTTCTTCCTAAAAAAGGTATTCTTGATTCTTCTACAAGAATTAACATACAAGTTTTAAGCCCTGACGCAACAGCAGGTTTCTTCCCTCTTAATACAGGTGTATTTTCTTGTATTAAAACTGCTACAATGAGAATTGGAACTCGTGTAGTCCAAGAGATAGAAGATGTTGCACACCTTATTACTCATTCCCGCATGACAAGAACTGCCGAACAAAGAAAACAAGTAGATATGGTAATGAACGGAATTGTAGATGTACTAGGACACTCAAAAGAAAATGCTGGTCTTCTTTGTTTAGAAGATTTAGTTTATGAAGCTGATGGCTCGGCTGGTGTTGTTGCTTCTAAAATTCGCCCTACTAATAGCACTACTACCAGTCCTACTTTATCAATTGCTCTTGATGACCTTTTCCCAATGCTACAAGGTCTCCAACTTCCTTTATTTGCCATCCAAGAACCTGTATCTATTGAGTTAGTTCTTAATAGACAAAATAACGTTGCAGGTGATGTTGGTAAAGTATTATGTTTTGATGCTTCTTATACTGGTAGTAAAGCTGTTAGTGTAAATTTAGAAAGTGTTAAAATGCTTTGTGATTTCCTTATGTATAATGATGATACAATGAGACAAACACAAGGTCTTATTAATTCTCAAAATGGTATGGTATTACCTTATGATGATATTGCTCTTACTCGTGCTAATATTCCAGCATCTACTCAACCCGCAAGCGGTGCAACAAGTAAAGTATCAATTGTAAGAGATATTGGATCGGCAGGAAAACAAGTAAAAGATATTATGATTGTATCATCAAAAGCAGGTAATAATAATCTTGTAGGTGCTTATAAAGCAGATGCCTACATTCATCCTGAAAGCTATAATCTTCGTGTTAATGAAAGACAGATTTACCCACGTAATATCAAAAGTATAACAAGAATGGCTGATGAAACACGTAAAGTATTAGGAAACCAAATGAATATTCACCAAGCAGTTTATTCCAGAATGTTAGACAGTGATTTACTTACATCTGCTGACGGAGATAATTGTGAAATTCTTGATAGTGCAACTGCGGAAGAACATGCTACTACTGATCTTACAGGAACTAGACACGTAGTCGGTATAGATTTACGTAATATGCAAGGGGGTAGTGGAGTTAATATTGGAATTAAAAACATTAGATACGAAGCTGATATCACTCACAGCAGAAATGATTACCAAGCTCGTGAACTTAAATTCTTTGTTAAATATCAAAGAATGTTGCAATTAAAAGATGGAGTTGTTGCTGTATCAACTTAAAATGTTTAAAATCATTTTTAATAATTTTATATTAATATATAAACTATGAATAATACCATTCTTATAGAATGTAATAATTTAGCAAGTCAAAAAACTCAAATATATCAAGAGAATAATTTTCTGGAAGGTAATTCATTTAATGAAGAAATTTTTAATCATAAATGGAAAACAAAATTACCAACTCAAATAACATTACAACCAGGAGATGAAGTTTCGTTAGAAAAATCAATGATTAATAGCAGAGGTCAAAGCGATGAGACGATAGAGATGACAGGACAAGCATTTATAGAAAATTTTAAAGATAATGAAGCTCAAATGGAGTTTGGATATTATGTTAATAATAATATGGATTTTAATCTTACATTACCAAAGATAGATATTGGTAATAAAACAACAAAAGATAATTTACAAACTTTAACAGAATTTAAAGATACAGCAGTTATTCACCCCCCAGTAATAAGATCAGATTGGGTATATGAAAAAGGGAAAGTTGTTGTTCCTAAACAAACAGGAAGCGAAGGTCAAATAATACAACAAGAAGTAAGTGAAGAGGTATATAATTGGAAAACTTTACAAACAGGTCAATTCTATATTAATAATGAAACAGATGCAAGTGAACAAGCATATGGATTTATTAGAAAATATGGCGCTCCAAATTTTAGAGGTACACAAGCAGATTATTATCATATAGTAAAAAAAAATGATAGTAATGTTTTAGAAGTAGATAAATCAACATCAATTTATAAACTTACAGAACATACACCAATACATAAATTAGGATATAATGAATCAACATGTTCTACTAATCATATATTACTCAATAAACCAGATGCCAACACTAGATTTTATATAGGTAAAAGAAGTTTTGATGGGTTTTATGATGATAATGATTTTGATATAAAAAAATCAAGAACAACTTTAAAATTATCAACAGGTTTTAATAATCCAGTAGTAATATCAAAGCAATTAACAACACAATTACATCAACAAAAAAGCGATGATTTTAATGAACCATTTGAGATGCTAAATTATTTAAATTCATACAAAACAGAAAATGTAAGTGATAATAGTTTAAAAGTCCAAACAACATTTGCAGGAAATATATTTTTAGGTCAAAATCAAAATGATGATAAATATAATTTTAAATTACCAAATCAAAATAGTATATCAAGTGTATATGATAAACCAGATGTATTTAGATATGCTAATAGAGAAGATTGTGAAAAAGTTTTTTGGAATCAATTATTAGTTGGAGATATTAAACGAAGTATAGCAATATCAAGATTTTATGGTGGTATAACATCAATAAATGCTCTTGATATACATAATGACGATGATTATTTAAGTAAAAATTTTAATGTAATGAGTGGATTAACAGATATACCAAGTTCTATAAAAAAGTTTGCTGAATATAATGCTGACGAACAACCATATGATTTTGGAATACAACCTGTATTATTTGATGATTTAACATCATTCTCAACACCGATTACAGAAGAAGAAAGAACAAATCCAAAGAATAGTTATTTTGGAATGCAACCATCTATATTAGATAAAACAGATTTACTATATTTATCTAATACATCAACAAAATTAAATCTGCAAGATGGTGATTGTATTCCTACTAATTTATTAGCAACAGAAGATAATTTTAATAGAATAGAACAATTGTTAAGGTATATGGAAAAACCAAGTGAAAATGATTTAGATATTAATTTAAATAATCAAGAATTTAAAGATAGTTTAGATTTTCATTTAGAATATAATAGAATAGATGACGCTCAAACACATCATGTATTATCGGGTGTATGGTATAAGACATTTGCAGACGACCAAAGTGGTGGAGGAGAAAATGTCTGGGAGGCAGATGTAAATACACTCCAAAAGAATGCTTTTCCAAGAATATATAATTTACCTTCACCAAATATGACTTTAACAGGTTTTAATCCCACATCATCACCAACAAATTATTTAAATTTAAAGGCTTGGAATAGAATGCCTGTATTATTAGGACAGTATATAGATTTTCCACAAGATTTTAATGTTGATAAATTAAAGAGTGAAATATCAAGTGATAGATTAAAAGTTAATAAAATAGACCCAGTATCAATAAATACATATTCACGATATAATGAAAATAGAAATCCATCTAAAAATAATTTAAGATTACCAACAAATAATTTTAGTTTCACAGATAGTCAAGGTAAATTTTTTGATGATACAATAATAAAAGAAAAGGATTTAGGTATATGCGTTGCTTATAGAGATGTTGTATCAACATCTACAATAGAACAAACCGAAGTAGGTAGTTATGCTACTAATAAAAATGTATTATCAATAACAGCAACAGACACTTTACCTTTTGGTAAGGATGAAAAACTGATTGGTGCAGATGCATTTAATCCTTATGGCGAAATAGAAGACATATATGGTAAAACATCACAAGACCCAGTAGAACAAAAATTAATTCATAAAGTGCAACCAATAGATTTTACAGGTCAAGATTTAACAACATTATATGCAATTGATGGTGGTTCATTAGCACAAGGAACAACATTTTCTAATATGCTTACAGATGATACAACACAATTTGTAGCAATAGATACAAATAATGGTAATAAATTAAGTGATACAAATGAGATTTTATTAAAGATTACAATTCCAGAAGCAATAGATTTAAATGGAGGTCTTGGAGCAAATATCACTCATATAAGATTATATCTTGCATATGATACAAATAATGATATAAACCCTGGTGATTATTATTCAGCAGGAGGATTAAATATAAATGCTGTTGGTATTCCTACAAAATTAAGAATATTAGGAGAGCAAAGAAATGCACCAGGTGTATATAATCAAATATTACCAACAACTGATTTAAAAACCAGATATTTAGAAAAAATAACAAAAGCAAATATAGCAGCAGGTGGTGATGCTAATAAATTAATAAATAAAAATTTAGCATTATATCCAACCTTATCATCTGCTATATCTGCTGATATATATTATAATTATATAGAATTAGATGTAAGAAATGTAAATAATTATCATAATGGATTATCAAGAATACAATTTATATTTTTAGAAAATGCGATGAGTAAATTCCAGCAGAGAATAACAATTAAAAAAATAGAATACATGGCTTACAATACATCACCTCAAAGTGAAAATGTAAGACAAGATTTAACATTAAATTTAAATGGTTATTCTAATTTAAAATTAAATGAAATCAATAAATTAAATGATAATTCTATTAATGGAGTAAATTCAGCTCAATTTATAGGAGGACAAACGGAACAGGCAACAAGTGTATATGCTCCTAATTTATTAAAACAAATATTACCATCTAATACAAATTTTGAGGAAAATAATTTAACAAATGCTGATTTATCAATTAAATTAAGGACACCTTATGAAGTAGGAGACCAAGAAAATTATATAATTTGCGGAATGGGTAAAAATTTAAATGAAGAATACAGTCAATTACCAGTAGCCTATTATGGTGTCAGTTTAAATATGTATCCAACTGATATACAGACATTACCAAATCCAAGATTAGCACTTGATAATAGATTTGCTATATTTAGTCCAATTGTAGATGCACAACCTCTAACTGGCACACCAGTTTATAAAGGTCAATATCATTCGCCATCAACTGAACCATTACCACACTTTATAAATTTTAGTAATAAAAAAATAAAGAATCAAAAATTAAAAATACAAAAAATAAAAATTACGAATACTGCTGATTATGTAAGTGGAAATAATCCTGCCCTCTGGACTAATTATATAAATGAAGCACCAAGATGTTTTGCTATTTTCGGTTCTAATGAAGAGCCTAATGCAAACCCAAGATGTGCTTTTGGAATGAATCTTATGTATTGCACTGCAACTGATTATAATGAATTTTTATCATCGTTAAGTTTAACATCAGGACAAAATACAACATCAACATTAACAGGATTTACAAATAATAATCCACAATATAGACCATTTTTTACATCAACCTCTCCTCAAACAGACCGTATATATAATTATTCACGGTCTGATTTGTTAATATTAAATGACAATACTAACGAAATGGGAATTTATTTTGATATACCTGAATCAAGACAAGCAGAATATAGATATATAAGAATTTTATTATTTGATAATAATACAACTACGAAGGAGTTTAAAATAGGTAATATATCAGTTTATGGTGCAAGAAAGCAAGATAGAAAAGTAAGAGCAATACAACCTTTAAGAGTGCCTACCCTTCCATTTTTAAGTAGGTCAATTAGAGATTTTGACCCACAAGTATGGATAAATGCTTCTAATAGTAATATGAATAGGGAATTAAATTCAGGACATTTAATTAGAAGAGCAGAAGGGGTTTATGTATCAGGGGCTGATTTCCAAAGCTCAATACCACCTGACAGTATAGTAGATACTCCAACAACAGACGCACAAGGTGATAAATATGTAATGTTAGGTAATATTGGGGGAACAAAAAGAATTATACAACAATATAATGGCGATGGACTATCTTATAAATATCTTGATAATAGATGTTCTTCTAACTTAAATAATAATGGTAATTATACATTAGTATTTTGGATTGATGTTCCAAATAATATAACACAAAATGCTCGTATATACAGCGAACATTATTTTAATTTTAGAACATTTAGAATTTTTATAACAATTGATGGAAGATTGGGAATTCAGTTTTATGAATATATAAATAGCACACCAGGAAGTACACTTGTCCCTCCTTTATATACAAGCACTACAAATCAATTTTTTGGTAAAATGAAAATTACGATAGAACGATTTGCTGAACGTTATGATACTGCATTTTTAAAAATTTATAAAAATGATGTATTAGTTCCTACAACATTCCAAAATAATAGTATAAATCTATGGTATTTTAATAAAACAAATAATTGGGCAATTGGTAGTGGAACAAATGATAATAATTTTGAGCCTCCTACCAACACCACCAATGACGCACCATTTAAGTTTTATGGTTTTGCTTCATTTAATCATCATATGGATTTAGCGACACATTCACAAATAACAAGTCAAATGTTGGGAGAACCAGAAGTTCCTCTTTATAGAGAGGTGCAGACAAGTGCTAATTTATTGTATAATGATGCTTATATTAATGATATAAATAATCTATTATCAAATGATTTAACACAAACAGCAAAGTTTTCATTAGGAGATGACGCTGACTTAGTCTTATGGTTTGATTTAGGAGATGATCCAGATGAGAGAGATGTTAAATTAATAGATATTTATCCTCCTCAAGTAGCATCAACTAATTTCCCTTCATTATTTATAGCAAGATCAACCAATGATGGTGTTTCATTTAATGAATTGGGTACAATAAATGTAATACATACATCACAACAACAAAGTCATTATATGACAAAAGAAGATACATCGTATTATTATAGATTAATTATAAATCCATTACAGTATCATGGAGGGGTAAGGCGTTATTTACGATTAGATTGTGCTGCAATTACAGGATTAACAGCAGGTAATAAAGATACAAATTTTGTTGAGATTGCTGGTATTAGAATCATAGGACATAAGACTTTAACAGCAGATGATTTACCAAATTATCATTTATTTTATGGAATACATAATACAGCAGACGGTCATATTACAGGTAATATAGATAAATTTGTAAATGGTAAGAATGATTTCCCTAATAATTGTTTATCTTTTAAATATCAATTTAGTAATAGTCAAACAGCAGAAAATAAAGATTACATATTAGAGAATGGGTGGAAGTTTTACGATTATAAAATAAATAACGATGGAGGAAGGGGAACACAATTTAATTTTGATGTAGATTTAAAAGAAAATAAAATGTTCGCTAAAAATAATTTATGGTTTCAGCAAGATAGTAATTTTTATTATCCCCAAAATTGCGATGTTATTGGAAGTAAAACAAATGATTTTGTAAACAGTGAGGTAATATCTACACATTCTGGTATTGTTATTACAACAGGTAGTAATGAATATAACCAAAGTAGCACATTATTAACTGATGGTAATCTACCATCTTTTAATACAAAAGGAACTTCAAGATATATAAGAAATAAATTCCATACAATGCGTTTTGACCATTTAATACAAAATCCAGAAATTAAATGTGGAGGAGAACCAGGACATCAACTTACAACTGGTATTTATACTTCTGCACAATATACTCCTTATAATAATACTTTATTATTGACAGATGGAATAGATAAAACGTTAGGAAGCACAAGTGATGTTTTTGTATTAAATTCATCAAGTGGTGGGTTTATTGGTTTTGAGTTCCCAACAGCATTTGTTCCAACTGAATACAGAATATGGTCGAGAGGTGATAATAACACAGAACAAAATGTTAAATCATGGGAAATAAGAGCGTCAGCAGATAAAGCAACATATGATGCTGGAACTTATGATGTATTACATTCAGTATCAAATGCTGTGTTTCCACAAAAAGCAGGTTTTACATCAACAGCAACTTATATAGCACTTGACCGTAAAGATTTATCAATTGGTTCATATATAAATACAAATAAATCATATAGATATTATGTTATTTATGTAATAGCAAATAATGGTCATCAAGATATAACAACATTTACTCAAATATGTTATTTTGGTAAGGGAACAGGAGAGAGTGAAGAATTTACATTATTAAATAGTGGTGAATTAAGATTAGGTGATATAGAATATAATGCTTGGGAAGGAACATTATTTAATCCAATAACTGACCCTAATAATTATATAGAATTAATGTATACAAATCACAGACCAACACAATTAAACAAATATTATATGTATCCAAATAATGTAAATTATGCAACTAATTCATTATATTTTCTTTTTGTTAAGTTATGGGAGTTTTATGGTTCTAATGATTATAGAAGTATTACAGAAAATGATAATAGTTATTGGAATTTGATACATGTTAAATTACAACCACCAGAAACATGGGATGGTAATTATGATATAAATACAATACCTGATAATTTAATAGCAACATCAGGTAATACTGAACCAATATTAAATACTACATATAAATACTATAAATGGAGATTTGTAGATAGATTTGAGACAACACCTTCTAATCCAACACTACAAAATCCATATAGAGACCCAAGGATTACAATAGGTGAATTAAGATTAGAAGAATTACAGAGAGTGAATGGAGCAGCAACAGATTTAATCCATCAACCTATAAATGCAAATATTGTATATTCACAAACACCAGCAATCGGGCAAGTATCCACAATGGTAGATAATTTTGGAACATTATTTAAAACATCAGCACAAGGTGGTAAATTTAATATAAATTTTGAGGAAGATATAATATTAACTTCTGTAAAAATATGGGGAAGTTATAATGCAGGTCAATCGCCAACAGAAGTATTTGTATATAGAGTAGATCAAGATGGAACAGAAGTTTTATTAATTCATCAAACACCATTTACATCAACAATGCCAACAGATGGAACATTTTTAGAAAGTAATAGACCAAGTGATTTTCCACAATATGCTACAAATATAGCAATTACAAATACAACACCAAGTAGAAATTATGCTATTGATATAGGTGTAAGTAAAGAGATAGTAGAATTCCAAATGACAGGTAAAAGACAAGAATATAATTTACTTGGTTCATTACAACAGAATGGAATGAATATAGTAGTAGATACGACAAATACAACAACAAATTTAACAAATTTATTTAATAATGCAATTAGTCAAAAAGGAACAGATGCTTATGAATTTTCATCACAGACAGATACTTTAAGAACAATTAGATTTGATTTTAAGAAAGAAGTTAGAATACAAAGATATGCATTTTGGTTTAATGATACAACACAAGATTATTTAACAAGGTGGAGAATATGGGGAAGTAATACAACACAAACATCAGCTGATGTGCCAAATGGAGCAATATTACTTGATGATAAAACGGACCAAGATTATGACCCAAGTTATGCAACAGGAGCAAGTGGTATAGCCAGTGAAAATTTAGATAAATCAACAAGTTATTTATTTAATAATTTAGAATATTATAGATATTACTTTTTAGAGGCAGTATCTTTTGATACTACAGGAGCAGGAGAACTATATATAAGTGAATTAGCATTTTATGGTAATGAAAATTATGATGTTAAAAATGTTATTGATAATAAATTAGGTCAAGTAGCGGAAGGATTATTAACAGATGCATGGATTATTCATAAAGATAAAGCAGGTGATTCAGTAGATATATCAATAACTTTAAAACAAGCATTACAATTTAATCAATTAAGAATATGGGCGCCAGCTGATTTACCAAGTGATGGTACTATAATAGGACCAAAAAAATTTAGAGTATTTGGTTGGAATGATACAGTAAGTAATGCAGAATTTTTGGGACAATTTACAAATAATACATTCCCATCATATAGTATAACAGATATAATAGATGCAGATGAGAATTTAGATAAATCAACATTATTTAGTATAAACGCTCAAAAACCATATAAAAATTATATAATTAGAATAGACCTTGATACTTTAACACCACCCCAAGAATATATATCAATAGCTGAATTAGCATTTTATAGAGCCGAACAAGCATCAAGAAAAGATGTACCGTTTATATGTTTCATATCAAAATCAAAACAAGACCATAATGGAGGATTACAATTAACTCCACAAGAAGGGGAGATGATAGGTATAAGTAGGTCTTTACAAAATAATAAATGGGGACATATAATGACGACAAAACCGAGTGATTTACCACAATTAGCAACAGGAATAGATGGAATATCATTTAATAATACTTTAACAGCAAGCACTCCATTTGGAACTAGAACATTAAAAGATTTTAACAATAATTATAATGAAGATGACCCTCTACATTATAGTCAAAATATCATGATAGGAAGTGAGAATGTTAATTTTTCATTTGATACAGATTTAGCAAGAATAAGTCTTAAAGAAATGAATACTGCTATGCAACAAGGACAAAATTTAAGTGAGAGGTTAAGATATGAGGATTATAGAACAGCTCAAACACCAGCTGATATAGAAAAGAAAGATAGTGAAGCCAATACACAAGTTGTTAAAATAAATCCACGAAAGTATTCTGTAAATAGTGCTAAATATGGTAGTTCATTTGATTATTTAGATAATAACAGAATAAGTTTTCATTATCCTTTTAATTGCGGTAAAATATTACCACAAGACCCTCAAATACCGGTAAAGACTTTATTTTATTTAGCAAACCAGCAAGGTGAAGGGATATTTTCCAGCCAAACAGGAGTAGGTTTATTAAATCTTTACGTAGGAAAACAAGATGGAACATATCAAAAACTAACATTAGATAATAAGTATGAATATAAGAATACATTATTTGATAAATTAGGTTTTAAATTAGACCAATTAATAAGTAAATATGGTAATCAAAATTCTTATTTTAATAGACATAATCAAAATTTGTATATAGATAATAATAAAAATGCATTAAATAAATATAATAATCTAACAAGTCCTTTAACCAATAATGCTTATATAGATGGAACATTAAATACTACATTAGATTCAGTGAGTGAATGGAATTTTCCAATTGGGAAATTGGGATTATCAGGGACAGAAACTGTAAATTCATCATATATAGCAGATGAATTAATAGCACAAAACAAACCTAGTAAGTATGATTATTCACATATATTATTGTATAGTGATATAGTTCCAAAATATGATTATGTAGGAACAAATCAATCTTTAGCAATTCCATGTATAGCACATTTAGATCGCCAATATGAAACCGGTGATTTCCAATTTGGTGAAGCGGGAACATTTAGATATATAGTAGATTACCCAATGACATTAAGTGAAATAAATGTAGATTTAAGATTAGCAGATGGAAGACCAGCACCAATAGACGAAAACTCTACTATAATAT
>WLWH01001430.1_pt1 | contig 15696 bp, 20 predicted proteins | sample 6712741 | NCBI WGS metagenome assembly WLWH01 (sample SAMN12718694, study PRJNA515312) | sponge metagenome | isolation source: marine sponge | host: Mycale hentscheli | place: New Zealand: South Island, Marlborough, Capsize Point | collected 2003-05-01 | reverse complement strand
AGCAGCTGCTGCAGCAGTGTCGTTAGAAGCATCAACTAAAGACGCTGCGTCGAGGTACATCCCAGTCCAGCGGCGGTTGATCGCACCGAGGGTTACGCTTCCGTTCTGTGGACCGAAGTAGGTAGCCCTGAAGCGTATGTCGCTGACAACGTTGTCAGTCGATGGGAAACTCTGGTTGGATACCCTCAGAACCAACTCGTTCCCAGAAGGCAGCACGCCAGAGTCGTACTCGTCAGCCTCGAAGCCGAACCTGCTCAATCCACTACCGACAAAGCCGCCAACCTGAGAGTTGAACTGTTTGGCGGTGACTTCGCCAGTGTTGATCGCGTCGCCAACGAGGATGTTTCCTCCAACGTTCAGGTCGGCGCTGGTAGAGATGTCAGGACCGCCAACAGTGCTGATGGCCAGAACATCGCCGTCAACCAACGTTCCAGTGCTGGAGGTGGTGACGGTGAAGTTCTTGGTGCGGTCGTTGGCACCGCCGACACCAGCTTGAGTGACAGCGAAGTCGAAGACTGCGGAGTCGCTGGCGCGGGTTGCGCGGAAGACGCTGTTGGTGGGGAACACCTCAAACCAGTCGATTCGACCTGCGGAGGAATCGTGGTTGATCGCGATTGCCGTGACGCTCGCGACGTCGGCATTGTTGAACTTGATCTGACTGCCGGTTGCGTCAATGGTTGGCGTGAAGCCAGCCTGGATGACAGCGTTGTAGGCGTCAGCCTTTTCTTCGGTTGCCGCACCACTGAAATACTGGTTCAGCAGGCCGTCGGTGTAGGCATTTGACTGACCGATGGCGTTCAGATCGCCTTCTTCACGTGCTGTTGTTTCAGCTGTGAGGAGGGTTTGGGTCGTCGGGTCAGCCTCCAACACGTCAAGTCGTCCACTGAGAGCTGCGTCGGCACTCTCTGAGGAGGTTTGATTTGCGTCGACGTCGCTTTGCACAGCAGCCACAGCTGTTGCTGTGGTGGGGTCGGTGATTGCGGCGTTGCCTTCGAGGGTAGTGATCCGACTGCCGAGAGCACCATCAGCAATAGTGCGGGCAGTTGTCTCAGCATTGAGCAGAGTCTGGGTAGTGGGGTCTGCTTCCACCGCGTCCAGACGACCTGACAGTGACGCGTCAGCAGAGGTGCGGGCGCTCGCCTCAGTGGCGATCTCAGTGTCGGTGTAAGAGTTGGCGGATGAAAGGGTCGTGGCGTCACCAGACTGACGATCAGTCACCTCAGTGGCGAGGTTGGTGGTGTTGGTGTCAGCTGTGGATTGGGCATTACCAACCGCAGTCACCAGAGCAGCGATGTCGTCATCGTTGCCCGACAGCGCATCACCCAGTTCCTTCAGCGTGTCTAAGGCCGGACCAGCGCCGTCAATCAGGTCACTGACCTTGGTGTCGGCGTAGGCGTTGGCGGAAGAAAGAGTGGCGGCATCGCCAGCGGCAACTGCAGCCGCAGTCGTAGGGTCCGCTTCCAACACGGTGACGCGACCGTCCAGAGCGGTATCAGCTGCTTCGCGGGTAGAAGCTTCGGAAGCCAAGCTAGAGACAGTCGACTGCAAGTCAACTTCCTTGGCAACCTGATGCCACATGCCGCCGTGGGCATAGAAGATCGCACCATCGGCATGGCTGTGCACCACACGTCCGTGGTTCTCGGCAGCTGAGGGGAAGTCAGCTTGGGTGGCGAAGAGCCACATGTCGGAGGCAATCAGGGCGTCGACCCGTGCCTCTTCAGCAGTGATCGCAGCAATACGATCAGCAATCTCAGTAGTGATTGCGCTGTTCAGACCTTCCAGCGTGCCGTCCACGGATTCGCGGAACGTTCCAGCGGCTGTGGTCAACTCTGCGAACTTGGCAGTGGTCAGCTCGTAGATGTGGTCGGCAACCTCTTTAGAAGCAAGCAGATCAACATCGGTGGTTGGGCGGAAGCGCCAGGCGCGGGCGTCGCCTTCAATGTTGATGACGATCTCCTCAGCCGTGTAGCGGACAGAGCTGATAGCTGAAGGGTTGAGCAGCAGCTCGTCTTCCAGGACTTCAGCGAGTTCGCTTTGTAGGTTGGCGTAGATGCCGTCGGGATCACCGACTTCGTAAGGCCTGCCAGATGCAGCGAACTGAATGTCTTTGTCGCCGGTGATAATCACGCGAGCGACTTTGACGTTTTGAGTAGTGGTATAGAGCCGAACACCGCCAATCTGCTCGCCCGAGATACGAAACTCGGGAGTCAAATTGATCAGCGTCGACTGGAACTCGAAGGACATAAAAAAGGGGTCCAGCTGGAACCCCTTCATCGTATTTAGGCTGAGTAGCTCAGCTAAAACTCAGACGATCACTAGAGCGTTGACGGCAGCCAGGGCGGTCTGGAACAGAGCCGGTGACAGCACGTAGTTGTTGTCGCCCATGTAGGCAACAGCAAGGGTGGCGTCAGCGGTGTCGGTGATCAGGTTGCAGTCGCGGTTGAACTTGTACTTCGACTGGGGGTGCCACTCGTACAGGGTCAAGTCAGGCTTGTTGCTGGACTTCAGCGACAGGTGGACCTGCTGGACGGGGTTGCCGGTTGCCAGGTAGTCGTCGCCCTCGCGGACTTCGATTTGCTCCAGCAGCGTAGGGTTCACTTTCAGAGCAAGCTTGGCGCCGCTGTCGGTGTCGGCCACAGCGAACAGTTCGTCGCCAGGGGCGACGTCGTACGCACCAGCCTTGGCGGTGCCGGCGGTCATGGTGAACTCAAGAGCCTTGAGATTCACGTAGGCAGCGCCTGCCCACTGACCTGCGTCGTAGAAGAAGTTTTCGGGGCTGGTTTGCAGTCCGAGGCGCACGCGGTTATAGCGCTTGCCGTAGCGGGTGTTGCGGCCGGGACCGTTCTGGTCTTCGGCGTAGGCGATGACGGCGTCGTTGATCTTCAGATCTTCCGACAGCTCGTCCACCGTGTATGCGATGAGAGCCATGATTTGGACAGCAGTAGTTCAAACGTCCCAGGTGGGACATTCTCATCTTATGTATTTACATCAGTTAGTTCTTGTTCTGCTGCCGCTGCTTCTCTTTGTGCTTGCTGTGCAGCAGCAGCCCTAGCGATTTTCTCTTGGTCTTTCTGCTGTTGGCGGAGACGTCGCGCTTCAAGCTGTTTGCGACGACGTTCTCGGTTCTTTGCGCAAGCTCCGCAGGCCATGGTCAGCAAGGGGGTGGAAAGTCAGAAAGGTCGCTTACAAGTACAAAGGCATTGTTGTACTCGTTGCGCCCCACGATCACATTAGGGTCGGTACAAATTGATATGCCCGTGTTGTTGTCCTGGATGTCGCGGTTGTTGTATTCGTCCGTTCCAGGGACACACATTAACCACCCTTCGTCGTAGTCAATGCAATTAGGCTTTCCCGGCAACTGGTACCAGTCTGAGATCTCGAAACATTGCATTTCAATCTCAAAGGGCACCTGAGATTCAGGCGGGATGAGATCGGGATACATCAAGAAGCCGTCGACTTGGTACTCGTCGCGGTCTTGAGTAACGATCTGCCCTGGCGCGATTGTCATTTCTCCTTCGCTAACAAGCTAAGCGTAGTTGCGGTGGCGATGGCAAAAAGTTTTTCAGTCTTATCCGCCAAGTTCGGGCATTGGTTGACCGACTGGCATTTCATGAAAGCAATAAGCAAAAGCACTGCCTGAAATGCGAACACCCCTACGAGAGTTCGCATCAGAAAGAGTTTCACTTCTTCTTACTGCCTTTCTTTACGCAGTTGTTGACGGTCTTGCCGCCCTTTTTCTTCGTGCCACGCTTTTCGTAGCCTTTCCAGCAGCTCTTTTTAGTCGCCATCAGGCTGCACCGTAAGCGGCAAGATCAACAGGTCCGCAATGGACTTTCTTGCCGCCCTTTTTGCCCTTACCTTTAGAAGAGGACTTTTTGGTGCCGTAGCCCATGACTGATCTCCATCAGATATTTGACAGTTTAGTTGGCTATTTAGTGGGGATGACGTTCGTCGAAGTTATTTTGAAGCCTTTGCTTGTGAGGAGCGGGCAGAGGTTGATCCGCGCGGCCGACCAGGACCCCGCTTTGCCGGACTGGGTGATTCCGGACTTTTTGCACTCGGAGCTGGAGCAGGAGGAGTCGGAGTGACTTGTTTACGTGCCACGCCAAGGACCAGCTGAAGGAGGCTATTCTCTTTCAGCTTGGACATGCCGATGACTTCGGATGCCAGGGTGAGCGCAAAACCGAAGATTGCGGCTTGAGCTGCTGGGTCGATTTGCCAACCGCAGATGTTCATAGCTCTAGGTCAATACTGTCTTCTAAAACAATAGCGTTAATTAAGGTCTGTAGTTTTGTTAGGTAAATTTGCTCGGTGGGGTCGCCGCCAGGCCATCGCTCCAGTGCGTGGTCGACGCAACGTTTAAAAATGCGGGCACCGTAGCCCGTCATCTTTATTTCGTATTCGTTTTCGGTGGGTGAGTTCCCCATTTGTGCTCCGGGCAGTGTTCAGAGGCGATCCAGGATTTAGCAGCGAGCGGGCAGTAACAGATAGTGCAGATGCCAAACTCTGCCTTCTCACACTTCAAGCAGATGTCCAAGCGCGACTTTTGTACGCTTTTCGGTACGCGATCCTTGAAGTTCAGCAGTTTGAGTGGACCGAGTGGGTTGATGCCCATTAGCCGTCCCAGCCGAAAGGCACTGCATTTTTGTGGTGCGATCTGGGGTCATCTGACCACGCAGGGAGCAGTAATGATTTGGTGGCGTTGGCAGACTCAGGACCGAAGGTGTAGTGCAGCTTGAAGTCGTAAATGTGGAGGGTGCTGTCGGAGCTACCCGAGTTAATACCGCTTCGGACTCCGGTCCAGAGCTGCAAAATAAAATTAGTGATCACAGGCATATAACCTGCATCGCGCATCCGCTTCGCTTCAGCAAAGAAATCGTTAGTAAAAGTAAGTGTTACAAATTTGCCATTGCTGCTACCAGCTTGGTCACCCGCTGTGCAAATTGCACTGGATCCCCATCGTGTTTGGATACCGTCGTAGTCAGCGTTGCCTGTCAGGCTCACGCCTTGTAATGTCGCTCCAGCGGCTTGGAGCCAGGTGTTGTGACGGTAACGATCAGTGCCCTCGCTATTTGTGCCGCCGTGTCCGTGGAAGTCGCTTTTTAGGCGGAAGCTAAAGCCTTTGATGCCGTTTTTGTCGCTAGCTCCTGTAGCGAGCGGCCAGAACATACAGTTGCCGCGCTGGATTGTTCCAGAGCGGTAGGAACCGACTTCTACAAGACCGTCGTGTTGTTTACCGTTATTGGCACGCAGACGGTAACCATCGCTTTTATTGGGGCTGTAAAGATTGCCCACCATTGCACTTTTCCAATATTGGACGTCGTCGTCACATTTCCACGTTTCCCCTTTGGCAGGGCCAAAATCAATATCCAGCGATGCTCTTTGCTTCGAGGTATCAAAATTTGTTGATTCCAGGTAGGGAACTGCGTATGCAGAGTTGTGGGCAGACTCCGATTCTGGGTTGTTCCAGACAGGAGCTGTCTGCATTCTGGTGTTAGCCATTATCAGTTACCGATATAAAGAACTCGGCTGCTGGTGTTGAAATAACCTTCACCAGTAGACAGTGATGGGTTTACATCCGTGCCAGAGTTAAAGGTGACGCCAGAATCGCCCCAGTAGGGAGCCCTGTTGCTGCCGTTGGACTTTAGAACTTGCCCTGCGTCGCCGGCTGTGTTAGTGCCGCTGTCGTTTTGGCTAGCAGCTTGGTTGGGTTTGGCGAATACGCGGCTGTTGGCGTGATAACCGACGTCTAATGTGCCTTTTAAACGTGAGGTTCCTCCGTCTGACAGGTAAGCATTGCCCTTAAAATAAACGGTGCCAGGGAAACTAGCCTGGTTGTATGACACCTTAAATTTTTCACTGCCGTCTTTGTTTCTAATCGAAAATTGATCCCTGTCAGTATTGAAATCAAAGCGAAGAGCACGATAATCTGAGCCGCCAGAACATGCAATTTTATAGGTAATCTCGCTGTTATCTTCGGTGCCGATTTGATCGTTCTGGTTCTTTTTGAGGAAGTCGCTGACGTCGCCGCCGGTGGGCGGCTTATAAATGTTCAGGCGTGACAGCTTCTGATTAACAGGCTGCGCGAACGAAGCGTCATTGATAATCGTAATAACGATGTGCGTTCCAAGGTTGCTGACACTGCCTTGGATTTCACCACGGACGAAGCCGTCATCCTCAAGGTCAAACAGCGAGAAGATGTCTTGATAACCAACGCTGCCAAACGATTGGGTTTCACCATCTGAGTTTTTAGTGCTCATGACGATTTGGTCACAAGCGGCAAAAGTGCTCACAACGTTTGAGGTGCCGTTGTTGTTCTTCTGCAGATAGAAGAAACCGTCGCCAGGTGGGCGGTTGGCGGTTGTCTCTGTGCCGTTGTAGTACCACGTACCACGCTGGATGGATGGGGAGATGCCGTCGATTTCTTCCTCGATTTCGCGGAAGCGGCTGTCGACGTAAAACTTGGTGGTGGCGTGGGCGTCGTCGGTGGCGTATTGCGTTTGGCCTAGGTTGTCCTTCAGGCTGAGGAAGCCTGACATGTTGTCGCCGGCACGCTTGACGTATTCGTCGGAGGCGTCGCAGCTAACGAGCCAGGCGCCGTCGGAGTCGGACCAGTAATAAACCAGTCCGTTATCTAATGGCTGATCCCCAGCGTCGTAGTCGGGGTAGACCTGCCCGTCGCTTGGGTTTTGGGGGAACTGGATCGCCATAATACTAAGCCCGTGGTATCAGTTTAGGGGGAGAATCGGCAAGCCACTTTCGCCGAAGGTTGTCACGTACCGCAGGGTTACCGCGATGTTGGCTTTCCAGCTTTTGTAGCTGCTGCTGACGCTGTTGCTGTCGAACCTGACGGCTACACCATTAATTCCGTTAAATGTGGCGGCTGCGACGTTGGCTGTGCTAACAGTTTGGTGGTAGCCGTTATTTTCTTGGTTTTTCCATTCACCGCTCATATCATAAACTTCGAGTTCTGTTGCATCTGAAGGTATATTTTTTGTTACCGCTTTGATCCATGCTGGTGTTAGGAAAAGTCCGTAATAACTACTGGTTGTCAAGGTGGGGTCGCTTGGACCATCGCCGCTAAACCTTAGGGTGTATATGTAACCGTCGGTAACACTGCTTTCAGTAGTTGTTCTTTGAGCAGTTGTCGTAAGGGCAGTCAATCCTTCAGTTCCTGCGTATGCGATTTGGGTCGCGGGAAGGTCAATTTCATCAGCTGGCAGGTTAATCTGGTCGCCGTTCCAGAACAGAGCTTGACTTCCGGTGTAGATATTGAACGGGAGGTCGTATCGCTGAAAACCAACAGTTAGTTCGTCATCATTACCAATATAATTTGTTATTTCTCCTTCGTCGTTATAAAACTCGTCATTAGTATCGGAAAACTTAGTAAAATTGAGGTTAATGTAGTCGCCGCCGTCAGGTAATGGCGCAGCATTTTCTGCCGAGTAATTTATGTATGCCCTGGTGTTTGGTATCAGAGTGCCGTCATCGTTGCGCAGCTCTGTCTCTCGGAATTGCCAAGTTTCGCCTTCATCAACAGAGCCCCACACTTTGCCGTAAGGGTGCTTGATGATTGGTTCGCCAGCCGTCCCAGAGAAAACCGCAACGCCGGACCAAGTGACTGTAACCAATTCACCAGCAAAATAGTCAATTTCTCTGGTATAAGAGTTTGGTGAATCAAGAACTACTTCAGCGCCGCGGCTAAACGTGAAGAGGTTGAGCCAGTCAAGGGTGTTCCAGGCAACATCTTCATATTTATATTGCTTGGAGCGGAAAACTTTAAAGCCCATCGAACCATCACGGGTGTATTTGTCGCTGTCGCTGTACTGCTGTACGCAGTAAAAATGTTCCAATTCCCTGTTGTATGTGATTTTTGTATAAGGCGCGGGGTTAGTGCCGTCACCGGTTTTTAGTTTAAGGCAATAAGCAGTACCATAGTCACCGGTAGATCCGGTGTAGGAGAAATTAGTTCTGTCAGGAAACAGCTTGCTCGTGACGTTAGTCGTCATAAAGTTGTTATAAGGATCGAAATAGTACACGTCGGTAGTGTGGGTGGTATGCCAGTTGTAATGTGTTTGGCTGCTAAATGATACATAGAAACCTCGCATAACTGATCTTGGCAGTAAGTTAGTTGTAAAAGCCGCCGATTGCGTATTAGATACATAGCTCGTTATCGTTCGATACGAGCCAGCGCCCGTTTCGTCGGCAAAAAAGTAAAGGTATCTTGTGTGTGTAAAGGTGCGGTTGGAGGAATTATATGTTGTTTGTGTGCAGGCCATGCCGAGGTTACCGCCGTCGTCAATTACCGAAGAGGTAATATCAAAACCTGAAAGGCTGTTTCTAGCGAGTAGTTGTGTTGTTTGTGCGTCTTTGTCGACACGATACACTAGGCCGTAAAGATTGTTGTTTTGTGCACTGCTGTAGCCAAAATATTGCACGTAGTAAAGGTACTTATTGCCAACACCTTTAAAGTTCAGTCTAACGCTAGCAGTAGAATTATTTGTTCTGGCTTCGAGGAAAAGATCCCACGTATCGTCTAAAAGACTAGTTTTTGAGATATAAATTTGTAGGCCGTTGTAAGCGCCTACTTTATTGGTGGTGGTATAAATCCATCTCTTTGCGTATTCCCACCATATAACGTTTTGTTTACCGTGAACAACGCCCGCTGAATTTTTCTGCTTGTAGCTCCAGTTAGGAACGTCGTAGAAACGCGGCATTGGTTCCCCGCCGCAGAGTTTGCCGCCATTTAGCTCAACGCACTCACGGTTTTGACCGAAGAGCTGCTCATCGACGTACAGCTTATGGACAGCTTGGTCGTCATCAGTAATTACTTGAGGGTTGCCTTGGTCATCCTGCAGATGCAGTTTTCCGCTCATCTCATCGCCAACCTTCCGCACATACGCTGTGGGGTCACCACCTTGCAACTCAAACGTCTTGATAACGCAGGGTTTGTTGTTGCTAGGCGATCCAGTGCCTCGGACTAGTTCGAGTTCGAAGATCGTTTGCTCTGCGCCGATGTCTTTGGTGATGTCGGTGATGACATACAGCGCATTATTTGTGGAGCCGATCGTCTGGTCGAGAATTTCTAGGTTGTGGCCGATCTCGGATTGGGACCAGTAGTGGTCTGATGCCGCAAGGTCTTTGCGGTTGATCGTAATAGTTTGGGCTGCAGCAGTGAACGATCCGGTAGACATCCGGAACTCACCAGCGGTAACGCTTGGGTTAACGGTGAAGTTCCAGCGACCGCCTTCGACGGAGGCTTGGATGTTGTTGATTTCCTCTTCGAGGTTGATGATCTCCTGCTGGAGTTTGGCGTCTTGGTCGTCGACGTATGCCTTGTGAACTGCTTGGCTGGAAATGTTGATTTCAGCCTGGTTGCCGTTCTCGTCGTGGAGAATCAGCGGACCAGTCATCGTGTCGCCAACAATCTTGACGAACTCTTCGGTTCCGGTGCCGCCGCAGCTGGCGCCGACTTCCATCCAAATCTCACCGTTCCAGGTGAAGAGCTTGTTGGTGTCGGAATCAATCCACAGGTCGCCGCGGATGTGTTGGGTGCCGTTGGGTGCGGAAGGCTGGAAGTGGACTTTGGGGTTGCTGTTGCAGCCGGGGTTGACTTGGGACCAGGTGTCGCCGGTCCAGACGTAGAGGTTGTGGGTGCCGCTGTCGATCCAGAGGTCGCCGGGGCGTAAGTTATCGACGTTGGGGTCTGGGGCGAGGTCTTGGTAGTACGCGCCACCCATTTTGGGGGCTTTGTCGATCCACTGGTTTTTGGGTGCGTTGTATTTGTAGGTGATGCCGGTGACGGGGTTTTGTTGCTCGGAGCCGTCAGTGGCGAAGCCTGTGGGGCGGAAGGGGATGTTGACGGTGTCGTCAACGGCGGAACGGTCGGCGGGGATCGCAGTGATCCACACCATGTTGTCGCTGCTGTCTTTGCCGGCGATGTAAAGGGCGAGTTGTTCGGTGTCGAACCAGAGGCTGCCTTCTTGGATCGGATGCTCGCCGTAATCTTGGTCGGGAGGCGTTGCCGACATGATGACCGGCGGCTCACCAGCGACCGCTACCCACTCGTTTTGGTGGTAGACGTACAGCCAACCTGTGGTGGGGTCGTACCAGAGGTCGCCTTCGTTGAGGACGTTGCCGTCGCCGTCGGTGGTGGGCTCGCCGGGGCCGGGTTGGACAATGATGTTGCCGCCACCGCCGCCTGCGCCTTCACCGCCGGAGACACCGCCGCCTTGGTCGCCTTTGATGTAGGCGATGACGTACCAGCCGCTGGAGTCTTTGCGGTAGAGGTCGAGGCGGGCGGAGGAGACATCGAGGTAGAGGTCGCCTTCACCGCCGAGGCCGATGTCGGGGAGGCCAACGCCGGTGTACCACTGTGCTCCGTTAACGCCGTTTTTTCCGGACTCGCCACGCATGCCCATTAGGCCGCGTTCGCCTTGGGGGCCTTGGAGGCCGCGTGCTCGGCCTGCGTTAATTACATTGCCGTCAGATAGGCCTACGAGAAGGTCGCCGGCGTCGTTGATGAGGACGGTGTCAAGTGAAACGGGGTCGTACATCAGTTCTCAGACGCTCCAGGCTGACCAGGTTGGCGGTTTTGGGCCGCCTCTTGTTGCATTTTAAGCTGTTGCTCTGCTTCGGCTTTTTTCTCTTCTTGGAGTTTCTCGATTTTGGCGAGTTCGGCGGCGATGTCGACTTTGTCGGGGATAATTTCGCCGGATTTGAGAATATCGAGGTAGGTCTCGTTTGAGAGGGCTCCTTCGGCGCGGAGTTGGCCGATTACGGAAATATCTTGGCCGAGAAGCTTGTAGAAATCGAAATCACGATCCAGGGTGATTTTGGGGGCTTCGATTCCGAGGTAGCGGGCGGCAAATTCGTAGGATTGCTGGAGTGAGGACTCCAGTTCCATCGAAATGATGGAGAGGACGGAGTTGGCTTGGGCTTGGTCGATGCGTTTGGCGTCGGCGGATTCTGCGACGTACTTTTGGCCCAAAAGCTTGGAAATTCCAAGCGTGGACATTTGCATCTCGAGTTCTTTGATTTCTTCTTGTTGGGCGTTGAACGCTCCAGCGTCAGCGTTGACGTAGTAGACCTTGTTGCCGGGGGTGGTGATCATGCCGTAGTTGACGCCCACGGCGGTGGAGTCGTCGGCATCGTCCCAGCCTTCCATCACGAGGATGGGCATTGCGGCGATATGGAGTGCGTGGATTAGGTCTGCTTGACGTTGATAGTGTGTAATGTTAAGGTTGGCGATGTCAATGAGGGGAGGGGAACTGGTCAACATTCCCGTTCTGTTAGTGTAGATGGGTACGAATGGGATTTGGTTGAATGGCAGCTCTCCCGTTTCGATCAGACCGATTTCCTGTGTTGCTCCGGGTGAGGTGTCGCCGTAGACGTCGCCTAGTCGTTGGTAAAGCTCGTAGCGATTGGGGTAAACGACTCGCATCCGCTCTACGCGGGTTTGGCCGAATTTGCCTTCGGGGATGGTGGCGTATTCGTGGAGGCGAATTTGATTAAGAGGGGAGTTGGGGATGGGGGATTCTTGGCGCCAGCCCCAGATTTGGTGGGCGTCGACGTGGTTGAAGTAAGGGCGGCGTCCCAGCTGACGTTCTTCAAAAAGAGTGGTAACACCAGGATCTGGAGGAAAGTCAACAAGAATGCCAGAGTGACCGTAACAAAGAGCAGAAACCAGGGCTCGTCGCGCATATTCGTTTAGGGAGGAGCCGAGTCCGTCGACGTTTTCGCTCCAGGTGAGCCAGAAGTCGTCGCCTTCGATGATGATGGGGCGCCGGAGGATGAGTCCAGCGGCGTTGTCGATGAGACGGACGGTGTAGGGGCTGAGGACGCTGCGTTGGACGCGGGTTTCGTAAGCGTCCTTTGGCTCACGCGGTTCCTGAGGGAGATATGTCGGAGCGTAATACCGGATAAAATCGGTTCCGTTGGTGACGGCTTGCATTCGGCCCCAGTAGGGCTGCATACCGAGAACTTGAATATCCTGCCGAAACGGATCATTGTCTCCCGCTCCAGCGGAGGTAGTTCCGTTGTGGCGCCCGATGTCGCCGGGCCACATTCCAGGGTTGGCGGCGAACTGCACTTATATGCGGGCGTTGTTGCTCATTTATGAGTTTAGCGGGTAGCACTTCCGTATAACTTGAAGTTGGATTGGCCGATTTTGTGGCCTTTGTTGAGATTGAATTTTTGTAGGCATAAATACCCAAGAGCGTCGAAGCAGTGGTCGACGCCGAGTTTTTTGTTGGGGAGGCCGTTGTCGTCGTAGACGAGGGTGCGGAGAGACTTAATAGTTTCGCGGCAGCGGGGGTGGATCTTAAGGCGGCGCGTTCCAGCCTCATCGAGGATGACGGTGTTGACGCAGTTGACTTTGTCGCGGATTTTCCAGGGGGAGCGGGGGGTTGAGACTTTGAGGCCGCCCTTTCGGAGGATGGCGTGGTCGGTGAGGCCGACGCCGGAGGTTTTGCGGGCGGCGCCGGTGGGGTCGGGGCAGATGTCCTTGCGGCGTTCCAGGCCGAAGCGGTGGTTGATTTCGTCGGCTACGTCCCAGGTGGTGGCGTTGGTCATGACGAGTTCGTCGAAAATGTGGAGGTCGTCGCCGACTCGGACGCCGAAGACGGCGCTCATGTTGTCGACGTTGAAGTCGAGGCCGATCCAGAGGGGGGCTTGGGGGATGTCGGCGGCGGATTTGCTGATGTTTTCTTCGGAGAAGTTGATGGCGACGAGGCCGGATAGGTTCTCGAAGCTCGCCTCAAACTCTTGGCGGAATGTTCTTGGGTCAAGTTGTGCACGTGCAGCCTCCACCTCCTCTGGTGGGACGTTTCCTCCCTCGATTGTGGTGTACGACCATCTTTTCCAGTCATTGTCTTCCTCTCCAGCGAAGCACCAAAGGTCGTAGAACCAGCTGGCGGTGCCTTCGGGGGTGGAGATAAAAAGAGCCCATCCCTGTTTATCGGCGAGAGCTGGTCGGAGTACTTCAAACCATACCCCCGAATCCATAAATGCGGCCTCGTCTAGTACACAACCGCTCAAACTCCTGCCCCTGAGCGCCATTGCGTTCTCAGTACCCTTTAACTCAATCATCGATCCATTGACTAATTCGAGTTTTAGGTCGGATTCGTTCTTACTTTTGATCCATACGCGGGGAACGAGTTGTTTTAGGACTTTCCAGGCGATGTCTTTCGCCATTCGATACGTTGGGGCGCAATAAAAGAAGGTTTCGCCCGGTTTATCTATCGCTCCACGGAGGAGTTCGATGCAGGAGAGGTAGCTTTTGCCGAAACGGCGGCCGGCGACGAGGACGCGGAAGCGGTCACGGGACTGGAAGACCTCTCCTTGGGCAAATCGGAGGCTTAGATCGGCCGTTCCAGCCATTTAGGGCTCTACTTTACTACTAAGCTTAATACTACGCATCCTAAGAATGTAAAAAGTGCGATTCCTAGGCCTTTTTCGTCCTCTGTGCGGACGCGGTGGCGGTAATACTTGGTGACGGCGCGTCCAGTACCCATGGGGCGTGTGTAACAGTAGAAATCTACGTTAGCACATCAATAGTAGGCGATTTTGATTTCGCAGGGTTTGCAATAAGGGACGCCGCGGTAGATCAGGTTGTGGTGGGCTTTTTCGACTTCGGCGCGTTTTTTGGCCGCGGCTTGACGCTCCAGGTAGCGGGCAACGAGGGTCTGCATGGGGTTTGTAACGATTGATACCTTAAATGTATATCACTCGGATTTTTTGGGGCGTTCGTGTGGTAACGCTCCAGGATTGACCCCCTGCCCCCTTTGTGTTAGGGTAGACAAGAACCTCAAATGTAGCTGTAGGTTCCCTGGAGGCTGTGTGCCACATTACAAACTGCTACACTACCCCCCGAAGACCCGAGGTAGTGTGCTATATTATATCCATCGGACGGGTTACGGCCCTCCGCTCTCACTGTACCTCGAAAATTAAATTATGACGCGCCACGTTATCGTCTGGTCGCTTGATCATTCTATGTATCAAGTGGAGGGCTCCTACGTTGATCATGCTGATGGTAAGGTCCTATTGTATCAGGCCAAGCGAGAGTTTCCCGGTCACGATATCGAGCGGGTTACAGACGCCACGCTCGAGAGATTAGAGACCATGGCCTGACGCACCACGCCCTCGCTAGTCGGGGGCTTTTTTATTGTTCGAGCCAGGTTGTTCTACGGATATCTGTAACTTGATAGCCTCCTCATTGCCTGACATAGGCTCGGCCTCCCCGATGACGGCGCCCATGTCCTTAAGCAACATAGAAAACGTCTGCAATTGTCCTTTAGCAAGGGCTTTCCGCGCTCCAGCAAGCCTTAAGGCCTGAATTTGGTTCAAAAGTTCGGCTCTCGTTGCCGTTTGTTCTTCTTTCAGTAGTACCATAGCTTTTGAGTAGTCCGTATCGGACGTGCGTACAGACGTGCCGAAGCGAGCCGAAAGCCTTTCGGTGATTTGTCTACGCGTCCCACCCTCGAGGATGTAGTTGTAGCAGGCATTGACACGTTCTTCGATCCGGTCGGCTCCTCCCTTGCCACCACGCCAGCGTTTCTCGGGATCGTTGCCCACAGTTTTCACGTCAGGATCGTTCGGAAGCCCTGCACTTTTACCCCTGTTTTCTGGCACAGCCAGTCACCCTAGGCACTACTCCTTGCATTGTAGGCATAAAGAAAGCTCCCCCATTGCGAGGGAGCAAAGCGACCGAGCGCAGGCGCTCAGACAACAACGCTCCAGGCAAATGCCTGTAAAGCCTCGATTTCCTCAATGCAAAGCCGCAGGCTTTGCTTCACGTGATGGTCATCGTAGAAATAAACCGCTACAGCATCGTCAGCATCAACCTGAACCCAGCAGGTAGGACCGCCAAAGGTGAGAAGAATCTCGTGGTGATCAATCTCCCAGGTGTCAGCGCTCCATCCATAGTTATGGCCGATAGCTTTAATGTGCAGCGGCTGCTCTATGAGGTACTGCTGAGCAGCATCGCGAAGCGACTCAGCACCATCTGATTCGTGCCAGAGCAGGTCAGGGATCAGATCCTTAGCTTCCTGCCCTAACTCCTCGGGTTCAAAGATGACAGCCTGCGTAGCGATAATGATTTGATTCGCGCCAACAAGTGACTCGAGCTTGGCTTGTGCGTTTTGCTCGCCGTAGCTGGTGGGCGTACCAGGGAGAACGGGTGCAATGATGCTCATGGTGATTAGTACAGTTGAACTATGTGGTAGCGGGTGTCCGCTTGGTAGAATACTACCATACAATGTGGCGAGCGTCAGCGAGTCACGGCATCGCTAACAGCTTCTGCCTCAGTCTCGAAAGGACCGAAAGCGTCACCGTCAGGAAAGCAACCGGGAAAACAGGCGTGCCAGTAGAAGCCACGCGGGCCGATACGGGAAGACGTACCAGTGCTGTCGTAGTAATAGAAAACCTCAAAACTGCCGTAGGTTTCGCCGTCTTCGTTTTGAAACTCGTGGTAACTCATTGGGGTTTACTGTGTTGGTCTGTAAAATACTAGCATGGGATGCACGCTTCAGCGTGCTTCTGTGCAAATCAGCCCGGAGCTCGCAGGGCGGCCGGTAGCGCGCCAGCGTTTCCAGGCAAATAGAGCCAATCCCTCAGCATCAAAAAAGGTAGGCAGAGATTCAGCGGTCTGAAAGTGCATGATGCCTGCATCTTCCAGCCAGAACGCTCCAGTGCTGT
>WLWH01001427.1_pt1 | contig 15713 bp, 36 predicted proteins | sample 6712741 | NCBI WGS metagenome assembly WLWH01 (sample SAMN12718694, study PRJNA515312) | sponge metagenome | isolation source: marine sponge | host: Mycale hentscheli | place: New Zealand: South Island, Marlborough, Capsize Point | collected 2003-05-01 | reverse complement strand
CGCCCTCGCAGAAGAAGCGCAACGCCGTGGAGTGGATGCTTCCTTAGTCTTTGCCCACAACGCAGACACTGATCAGGAAATCGCATACGGCGACTACAAATTATATCATGTCGCTTTAAAGATTGGCGACAAATACTACGACGGCAGAGGCGAGATCCAATTGAGAGAGTTGGTCTCGTTTATGTGGGAGAAGCCAGAAGATATGAATGTTGATGCGTTCAATCTAAAAAACCTTGAATTAATGAAAGATGCTATCCGTCGCAATACTGCTTGGACACAAACTTGCGAATACTACCGCGAACAAGCATCTGAGTTTTTAGACGAGATGGGGTATGAGACTGACGAAGTTTTGTCCGAGGGCAAGAAAGTTAAAATATTTAGAGCACAGGACATTTGCGAGAGAGATGTATAAATGAAACTCATACTTGAAAATTGGCGAAAGCACATAAACGAAGTAACCACTCTCGAACCAGAAGTGAAACAAGGATTCAGGAAAGCGATTGTAGACTCCAACTTCTGGAAATACCCACACGAAGAATATGATGTCGTTGACTCCACATCACTAAAGATGCCAGACGGTTCTTACGCAGGAGAAACACCTGCTTCCGTAGCGCTCGCTCAATACTTGAACGCCACGGCACAGGAACTCGGAACAGACTTGTTCTTCGTCGTCACCGTAGAGAAGGATGACGGCTATGTTTTGAGAGAAGGCGATGCGAACTATCCGAACAACTGGCTCATGGGGGCAGAGTTCAATGGACCTAATCCCAGCAACGGAAAGAATCTGATAATCATAGAACTCCGTCCACTCGAAGAAGACTTCGAACTATCAGTTTTAGATCCAGAGCAATTGATAAACCTCATATCCCAAGTCGTAAATCACGAAATGGTTCACTACTGGCAGATGAAGAAGCAAGCAGAGTCAAAAGGGTTGAGCGACGAAGAGGCATGGGAAGAACTACTATGTGATCCTGAACAAGTTCCAATCGGTTCCTCACAAGCAGACAGAGATGAGTGGGAACAACGATGCGGCAGAGCACCGCCAAAAGATCATCACGGAAAGGAAGTGTATCTAACGAGGCACGGAGAGATAGACGCCTACGCTCACGAGGCAGCGGAACAACTATTGACTTACATGTCGCCAGAAGAAGTTATGCGCCACCTTAGAACAAGCAAAGGAGTCCGTTGGGCAGCGCAACAAAGTTCAGCAGTTCAAATATTCATGGACACTTTAGCCCGAGACTCAAAAGAGATAAGAAAGTTCTGGACAAAGCTCTACACTCAGATACAACAGCAGAGTCAAGAGTTGTCCGAGGACTCAGAGTTCCAAAAGAATATGAAGAAAAACCTCCCGAAAGAACTTGACTTCCTACTTAAGAAAGGTGGTAATAATACCAAGGTAGGTCCAGGAATCAAAAATCCTAAGAACCCAAAGTTTGATAGTAAGCCACCAGGAGCGTCAGGAGGGTAACAAGAAAATGAAAAGTAATAAGAATCATCTGATGATAGCGATGTACTTGGCAGCAATAGGATTCATTCTCTTCACATCAACTTCCTGCAAAAAGAAACCACCCGAACTGCCAAGTCACTACATACCGCCCCCCTTTGAAGATACGGGAGATGCGAGAGAGTGGGACACTGCCGATGAGTTATGACACTTGCCCAGTCTGCTCCTCCAAGATGCTCGACTCAGAAGAGTGTCAGCACTGCGACTATGGAAGAGAGCCAGTGGACTCCAAGTTTGTCTGCAAGGTAGTCATCACCAACGACGAAGGCGCACTAATATTATTGAGGGCTGTCACCGAAAAGTTTCCAAACAAATGGGACTTGCCAGGTGGACACATCCATATTGGCGAGAGTATGGAAGAAGGATTGAGGCGAGAGGTGTTCGAAGAGACAGGACTAGTTCTAACAAATCCGATATTCAAGATATATTCCATAGACAAAGAAAATTATTATACAACAAAAATGCCAGACGGAGAGGTACGATTAAGTCACGAACATACTGATTTTGTTATGGTTCGCAGAGATGGAATACCCGACAATATATCCAAAAAGTTTGCGAGAGCAATAAAAAAAGTTCTTTAGAGAAATTCCCCGATAGTTAGAATAGTACAGGGGGGTGATTCTTAATGAGTCTAAAGAGAGCAATATTTCTAACATTTATGGGGCTATTGCCCATAGGATGCGCCACCGACGGCGTTAAATTGGAGCAATCAGATTGTTCAGCAGTTGGGCACGAACCAATTGTAACAGTCCAAACAATAGAGCAGCAACAGGATGTCCACGGGACAGGCTACAGAATAAGAAGAGTGGCGGAACTTACGAGAGCAGCTTCCGTTCAAGTCCATAACACCCAGCGAGGTGTTAGAGGCAGCGGAACTTATTTCGAATACAATGGACACCACATCGTAGTGACTGCCGCTCACGTTGTAGCAGACGGCGGAGACATAATGCTAATCACTACTCCAGCCGAAGAATCTGTAGCAGCGCTGCTGTTATATTATGACAATGTAGTCCCGAACGATACAGCAGTTCTCGTGTTGAGGACTCCACTAGACTCCAGAACACCAATGGAGTTAAACTTATACTCAAAAGATGTTAACGATCTCATTGGAGAACAGACAGTCTACACAGGTGATCCTGGGCATCAGAGGAACATGACAATCTACGGCACCGTAAGTAGTATCAATGAAAACGGAAGCGTAATGCTTCAGTCATATGCGTGGGGCGGAGCTTCTGGCTCATTAGTGTTCGACGACAGGGCAAGAATCATTGGCATCTTAAAAGCAATCGATGTAAACAGAAGCGGAGTATCTCCATACCCTCAAATAAATGAAAATATAGTATGGCTCTCTCCTCCATCTAGCTTGAACTTAGATATACTGGACAGTATTCTAGTACAATACGGCTTGGCTATGGAAGAGGCTTTGATGAGAGGTGCGGAGCAATGATAAAGCGTATCTGCCAAGCACTATTAATCGTAATGGCGGGTACATCTTGCTCGCCAGACTACGGCATCGTCGGAGAAATAGGAACTGAGACAGTTTATATTGAAGTCCCAGTTGAAGTAGAAAACAATGACAAGATATGGGTAGATCACTTCTTTCAACCGACATCGGCTAACGGCGTGGACATCCTCTGGGTTATCGACATGTCTGGCTCGATGAACGACAACGAGGATAAGCTCCTCGCAGGCATCGAGGCAATGATGAAGTCCCTCCCAGCTACTGGCTGGAGACTAAACATGATTTCTAACTCTCCCAATGTAGTTACACAAGATCAGCAATTCCCATTAGTGCCTGGAGACACATTCCAAGATGCAAAAGATATGTATGACAATGTAGTACAGGGGCATTTTGAGATGGGCTTTGATGCTCTCGAAGAGTACATGTTCAGTAATCCATACGCTCCAACATGGATGCGTCACGATGCCGCCCTATTAGTAGTCTTCGTATCAGACGAAGAGGATCAGAGCAATATGACAGTTTCGGAGTTCACGACATGGTATTCCAACGCCAGACAGAATGTATACTTGGCGAGCATCGTCAACATAGAGCCAGCAGACTCTATCTGCCCACAAACAAACTCAGTCTTCGTCGGATACAACTCAATGGAAGCAACAAGATACTTCGGCGGCGTGATAGTGGACATCTGCTCAGACGACTGGAGTCCAGGCGTTACAGACGCCTCCTACCAAGTTGAGCCATACGAGTCATATGAATTAAGCCACATCCCGTCAGATAGAGACTCTATAAGAGTTTTCATAGACGGAGTTCCGAACAACGACTGGCACTTTGCAAGGACAGAAAATGTTGTATACTTTGACATCATTCCAGAGCCAGGAGTTTTGGTTGAGATCGCATACGACTATGATGGAAGTCCATTCAGTTCTCACCAAAGCGGGAGACCTTATCCGACGCCATGAACCACCAGCCGCCATACCTAAGACTAGTTGAGAAAGACGAGATAGGGGATATATCTGAAGCACTGGCTACAGACTGGAAGCCAAGGCGAGATGTAAAAACATTAGCACTTGTCGGCATTGCGATGGGAATACTCCTTGCAGTGGTATGTACAAGCATCATAGCATTTGCGGTGGCTTGGTTATGAGCCATTTGCCATACATCTCAGTAGACATTATAAGAAAGTGGAGCAACAAGTGTCCAAAATGCGGCTCTCGTATCTCCTACAGGCTAAGCAACGGAGAGTATGGCGCTACATCAATAGCTAGATGCGGAAACAATATCGCAAGCACAAGAGACTTCCCGAAAGATAAGTCGGAGAGAAGTAAAATGAAACACTGTGAATGGAAAGGAAAAGCAGTAAGGATGAGAGATGGAGGAGTAAGGTTTTACGACACCATCAGTGGGAGATTTCTTATAGAATGGTAAAGATGCTGGCATTGTTTTCCTTACTTATCTCCTGCGTAGCACCAGTGGAGCAGGAGCCAGCACAAACCGACATATTTACAAACAAGTGGTGGGAAATGGCAAGCGGTCCAACCATACCAGGTTTAGGAGACGCCTGCTTCATGCTCAACGATGTCTACTATCATTCAGGCGGAACTCTAATATCGCACGAGTATGGACAAGAATGGCCTTTCTATACTTATCACGGATGGTGGGAGTATGGAGAGGATGAAAGTATGGTAGTTATTGACGAAATATACGAGGCAGTAATAACTCCAAAAGGAAACAGGTGTTGGAATGTCTCCTACTTTATTTATGATGCTGTCGCCTGCGAATGTTCCTACGACACATCTAACGTTGATTACTTAGTAGACTAGACTACATTCTTTTGAAATAAGTTCGGCGTTATGTTATAATGTAAGTAGTTATAGGCATGAAAGACAAGATGTTGTCCATCGGAACCCTGCTACGTCTATACGACACGGAGTCTATCTACAATGTTATAGTTCTCGACAACTTCCCAGTGATATTCTCAGGGGAGCAAACGATGTATTATAGTTTGCATTTCTTTCGAAATGGCATCAACATGGGAGTTCTGGCTTTTAGCGAAAACGAGTTAAAGGAACTACTTACAACTGGTGAAGCAGAAGTTTTATCAGAAGGAACGAACAATGAAGCTTAAAGACATATTTAGACCATACAATAGAATAAAAGAACTGGAAAAAGAGAATGAAAGACTTCAAGATGAAAACGATAGTGTTTGGGACATGCTCGAAGAGATAAAAGAAGCAGAGAAAGAGGCGGTAGAGAATCTAGCAGTTCATAGCATGTCTCCAATAGCAGAGGCTTAAATGGAAGAAGAGAAAAGAGTCGAGGACGAGGACTTAAAGCCCCGTCCACCAGCAAGACTCGCCCCAAGGGGCATACGAACATTCACTATGTGCCGTCAGAACGACGAGACAGGTATATCAGGCACGGGCGTTATAGTTGAAGGCGTCCTACTGGCTACGGGACAGGTGATATTGCACTGGTTGAGTCCAAGTCCCAGAGGATCAATAGCAGTATTTGACTCAATGAATGACTTTGTAAGCATTCATATCACATCTCATTTAATAAACGGCACTATAATTACATTTGAAGACGGAGAGCAAATAACATACAATCCAGATGGCACCAAAGATAATAAAATGCCAGAGGTAAAAGAGGAAGTCTAAATAATTTAGATTTTCTTTATAAGAGCCCTTGACAAGTCCCATTCAGCGGGTTACATTATATATGTAAGAAAGGAGAGATATAGACATGGCTCGTATTAACTGGAAAGAAGAGTTCGCTACCATCCTTGACATTGAGGCAATGAGTGCTCGTGATAGGAATGTTGTTGAAGATATCAAGAAGGGCTACGACAGACAAGGCTCGTCATACCTGTCACCAGGTCGCAAGCGCTACCTCGCAGGTATCAAGGAGCGAAGCCTCCAACAACAAGTAGCTCGTGAAGAACGCCAGTCTCTCGGAGAGACGGTAATGGCACAACGCCTCGCCAGTCTCAGCAAGTTCATCGTTGACAAGTCATCGTGGGCAGCAGGCGTCATTGAGAGCTTCGCTAAGCAAGAGAAGAATGGCAGGACTTTAACCGTCCGCCAGATTATTCTCCTTGAGAAGATTGAATCCGAGCACAGTGCTTCCACTGCCGCAGAAGAAATCACTTGGACTGAAGACTTCGCCAATAACAAGGGCGCAGTGCAGAGCAACTGGAACCTTGCAATGTACTACTACAAGGCAAACGCTCCATACTTCCAAGGACACGTTCGCAACTGGTTTCGTAACGATGACGGAAAATCCGCACCCACTCCGAAAGGTTGGGGCGCTGATGTTTCTTCTGAAAAGATTCCAAACCTTCGTGAGTACAAGAAAGTAATCGAGAACAAGTATGTTCAGAAAGTTATTGCTGCGTACAACTCAGAGCCAACCTTCGCCGACGGAGCCTACGTCGCTCTCCGCTCCAACGCACCAGGCAAGTTCCGCACCAACTTCAAGACAAACGCCGTCGTCATCAAGAGCAACGCCTCAATGCCGACATCGAGCGCAAAAGGTTCCAAGGTGTATCAGGTGCTCCCCTTCGGAGCCGCCGCCCTTGTGGAGGTTGAAGAGCGCTACCTCAAGACGGCAAAAATAAAATAGCGCCAAAATTTTCACAATCAAGGATAATACAATGAACTTAGAACAAGAAATACTAGCCTCCCTGCCCTTGACGGCAGGCACAAGCTTCGCAGATTCGCTTTACACAACGCTATTGCTTCAAAACTACGTCACAACTGTGTCTGCATTGGAGGAAAGAACCACGGCAGCACTTGAGTCTGGCGACATTACGACGGCAATCGAACTCGCAACGGTGCGGACAGGATTAGATACGGAGGTGTTCTCGTTTTCTTTTGAAGCGTAGCGCCCGTTGACTAACTCCCCACTATATAATACATGAAGGTTGCTATAAAAGTTGGAGATCTCGTAAGGATACGGAGCGAAGAAGAATACGCAATGGAGGAGTGTCATTACAGCCGTCCAACCGTGTTCCCCTACGAAAAGATTGGACTCGTAATCGATGTACAGCCACTAAAGACAGAATACAAGGAATATATAGATGAACACCTATTTGGAAACGGAGGATTAACATCGTATCCTTGGGATTATGATCATGACTATGGCTATTACGATTATCGCTCACTATATAGTGATATACTGATAATATTAGTAGAAGGGCAAACATATTGGATGTTTGAGGAAGAAATAGTGCTGGAGTCTATAAGTCCAACGAAAATAGAAGAAGACGGAGAGAAGTAGTAGTGGTATTAAAGACATTGACAGTGGGAGATAAAGTTAAGGTTCACGATTCGGTGTCAAAGTATTGCGGAATGTCTGGAATAATCGAGAGAAAGATATGTCATGGCGTCTTCTCGGTAAGGTTTTCCGCAAAGAAAGCCGCGTCTCTCATGTTTTACCAAATATCAAAGAACGGGAGATAATGGCTTACATTTTATAACCATGTCCGACGACGAACTAACAAAGAATGTAGACGCACGAAACAACATAGACATTGGAGATATGGTAGAGTCTACGACAACTGGACGACTCGGTATTGTCAAGAGTATCATTTGGGAAGACGGAGAGCCATATGTATACGGTCCATACATCACAGTAGTTTGGATTTCAAGGGGCTATGAATCTTGCTGGATTCCTCATTACGACTTCAAAATTATAAGCAAAGGCTCAAAAAAATAGCGGTTAAAGGTAAATAATAAACCTATTTATATGCGAACAAACGGAGAGTGCTATGTCTGGTTGGAAATACGGTTTGATAAAGGTGGATGTCCGAGAAGAGGGAACTGAGTTTGAAGAGCAAGTCAACATGATTGTTGAACTGTATCCTCTCGGGGAGAATGGCGAGTATGATGCTTTCTGTAGGGCGGACTTGAGTTCGTTGCAGGAACTTGATATGGCAAGAGGTGACATTGTTCGTGATGGAATCAATACCTTCTTCTTTGACAATGGAGAATTCACTTGGGATCATGAAGCTCGCTCGTGGGATTGGGTTCCTTATGAAGATTATTGATAACAAGGGTGCCATTCCAGCACCCTATAACTATTTATATAGAACAAATAACAGCCAGAGATAAATATGAACTTAGATGAACTCTCGAAACTAATAAGAGAACAGAAAGAAGAGATGGACTTGCTCAAAGAAGTAAGCATCTTCAAGAACAAGCACCCGCTTAAAGCGTTATACATCTTCGGTCCAGCAGGGGCGGGAAAGTCATTCATGTCTGACATGATTGTCGTCCCGCCTGACTTTGTGAACCTCAACACTGATGAAGGTGTCGAGAGGGACTTCAAGAAACTCGGCATCTCGCTCAAGTTTGCTTCCCACGAACCAGAGGAAGGCGAAGTGGAGTCTGCGCTTGAAATGATTCAACAACAGGCGAGGAAGATTTCTCAGAATGCGGCATCAAGGCACGGGTTCAACCTCCTCAACTCTGCTACACCAGTCATCTTTGATACAACTGGCGAGAATGTAGACAAGATGTCTGGAAGGATTCGCGCTATCTCATCATTGGGATACGATGTTGCAGTTCTTCTTGTCAATGTTCCGACTCATGTATCTGTTGCTGCCGATCAAGGTAGAGGCAGAACAGTTGGAATGAAGCGAACAACTTGCATCTCAAAAGAGTTCCAAGAAGGCGTCCATAAGTATTTCTCCAACTTGGATAGATTGGACAATGTAACTATTCTCGGCAATGAGATGTATCATAACCTCTACAATCTCCGCAAAGAGAGTTATGGCGACTTGAACACTGGCGTAACTCAAGAAGATGTTGACTGCGTAAGAACTCCAAACGGAGATGCGTATGACATCACTTATGCCGCAAACCTTCTCCAGAAGATACGAGCAGAGTTCGGAGATTGGGTAAAAAACAGAGCACCCCTCAACAAAGATGGACAGGCAGTCTATCAAGCAATGAGATATCTCGTTAAGAACTCGGGTGGAATGGTAGGACAATATCTAACCGATATTCCATTGGCATACCAAGGCGGCGTTGATAACGAAGTTGTTGCCGCTGGCGCAGAAGTCGTAGGCGATGCACAGAAAACAATGAAGAGCGCTCTGGCAAAAGAAAAGCCAGAGTCTGGAGCGTCGATGCGCTCGATGGCAAAAATGACTGGAGACTATAGAGACAGTCCAGATGAAAAAAGAGTTCGAGCATATCAGGAAAAGAATCCAACTTCCCTTGAAGAACGAATACTATCTCGCCTGATTAAAATATCAAATAAATAGAAGAAAAGCCTTGACACCCGTAGCATAACGGGTTACATTATATATGTAATGAGAGGAAGTTGTTGTGAAAGTTGGTGATTTGGTAAGAAATAAGACTAGTTGGGGAACTAAGGATAGGATTGGGCTAATCGTAAAAGTCCATTATGAGAATCTTTCCCTTGGCAGGGAAAAGACAAAAATCATAACTCTCGACAACAAATGGGAATATCATGCTAAGGACTTGGAGGTAATAAGTGAGAGTCGGTGATTTAGTAAAAGTCAAGGCGAAATATAATCGCGTAAAGCTCGGGTTGGTAGTGGAAGTAGCGACTTACAACGGCAGCGGTGGCTTCTACGGATACATGGTTAAGCCTGTTGATGGAAGTCGTCTCATCATCGCGGAACCTCAAGATATGGAGATCGTAAATGAAAGTCTGTGATTTGAGTGTCGGTGATTTGATAAAACTACCCAAAGGATGTCGCAATCATTGGGAACTGCCAACAGGCATTGCTCTTTTGATTGCAAAGTTGCCGAGAAACGACAGGTTGGAATACGACTGGAAGGTTCTCGTTGATGGCAGAAGCATCGAACTTGGACGACAAATAGAAAATGATGCAGAGGTGCTCAGTGAAAGTCGGTGATATGGTTATTATGCCCCCTTCAGAGGATGGGAAGAAAATACATCGCACTCATCGCGGTAAGTTGGTTTTAGGATTGGTGGTAAAGATGCCCCAGTTCATGGCGGAATACGCGCCAGGTATGAAGAGGCGAGTCGGTGTCCTCTGGCAAGATGGCGATGGTTATATAGATTGGGAACCGACAGCTTGGTTGGAGGTGATCAGTGCAAGTCGGTGATATGGTGCGGATACGCCGTCGGAAGATGGTAGGAGATATATGGGAGCCTCCTCGCTACGAAGAGTGGTGGGAAGCAGGCGGCATTGTTGTCAAGGAATATCACACTTGGGAGAAGATAGTAACGATTGCCTTTGAGGGCGAGACTATGCGACTATCAGCAAACGATGTCCAACTCGTCTCGCGAGCAAACACAGACAAATAGTTTTAACAACCAGCGCATTGTGTGCTATAATAATACAACTGCTTATTTACAGGAGAGCATATGAGTAAACCAAGGCGACAAATCAAACCACAATCTTACAGACTTATCATTGGCGATACGGATGATGGAAGAACATTCATTCCTATCTACGATGGACTTTTGGACGAGTTGGGTTGGAAAGTCGGAGACGATGTTGAACTTAGGAATACCAAGCATGGGTTTAGATTGGTGAACCTATCATTCGATGAGAGATGACTCTATAGGCATCGGCGACATGGTGAGAGTAACGTTCGGTCCAAACGAGCCGCCCTATGTTGGAATAGTAGTTGACATAACTGACGACGGCGAAAGTGTTGGCTATGGCAACTATGTTAGAGGCGAGTACGAAGACTACTACGACTATGAAGTTCTGTTTTTCGGAGAAACCGACACAATGTGTGTTTATTCTACAGAAATAGTAGAGGTTGTAAGTAAAGTTACACTATAGAATACTATTTATATAGTAACCATCACATCGGGGCACGAAAGTCAAAATGAACACATCCGAACTCAGAAAATACATCATAGAAGTCATGTCAGAGAACAAGTACGCTATCTGCACTGCATCGATTGCTAAGACGGCAGGCACAACTGAACGAAGTAAATGGTCTGACGCTGCCATAAAGCGTTACGAAGACTGTAAGAAAGACGTAGGAAATGATGTAAACGAAGAAATGAACCTTGGAATGGATCAAGAAGGAGAGGGCGGAGCACCAGAAGAAAACGTTGCATTGGACAATCTAACCGCAGCAGTTGACTCTCTCGTCCAGAACTTAGGATACACTATCGAAGAGGTTCTTGAGATAGTTGAGGGACTCGGAGAGAGTTCAGGAGCGTCTGTAGCTATGAAGGACGATGAGGTTGTCGCTACTATGACAGACATCGCCGAAGAGCAAGAGTTGGAAGAGTGCGGATACCCCGAGCCAGAAGAGGAAGAGCCCAAGAGGTATTTCAAAATATAAGATAGTCTTTTCAGATTCTCCTCCATATATACTTTAGTATCGGGGGTGATCAAATTGGGAAATGGGAAACTATCTAAGCGCGAACTTGAAGCAAAGAGGATGCTCGCAGATGCGAGGGCTCAGTTTGGAAGGGAGATAAACGGACATCCAGTAAAATATTCAGTATGCACTGACGACGGAGGGACGCTATTTGAGGCATTCGTTGCCGACAGTAAATCAGCGGACATTCTAAGAGACTTGATACCAAAGAAGTTCTACGGAATGAGGACAGTCGTTTCTTTCATCGACGTTCTGGCGGACGACGAAGAATTAGACTTCTACTATTCGGACGATGAGTGAGGAATCGCCACCGAGAAGATTCAAGATAGGAGATTTGGTAAGATATGTAGAGGGCAAATATCAGATATTCATAATTTTTCCAACGGAAGCGTGGTTCACTGACTCAAATGGAGCGCTGGGCGTGGTAATAGAGGAAGGCGAATTGTTCGGAGACGAGAAAATGTACTTATTGTACTCAATATCTGGAGCGGGCGAAGGATGGTTCTATGAAGATGAGATAGAACTCGTATCAGAAGTCGGAGAACACGATATAAAAGAGGAGAAGTAATGTCAAGTTTGTTTTTAGGAATAGTTCTATTAAACATAGGGTTCGTAGCAGGAATGTGGCTCAAGGGACAGATAGAGCAGAGACGCCTCAGTCATGTACTGAGGTACGATGAGGAAAGCGGGATGTGGCAAGAGATACGCCAAGGAATGATGTTGAATAAGAAAGACACCGTTGTTATTGGTTTCGCCCTCTATCCACCACCAGAAGAAGAATAGGCAGTCGTTTTACAAGTCTCAGGACTATTTACATAGCACAACTGAATGCACAAGAGGTATTGTAAATGAAACTCACCAAGTCGGCACTACGCCAGATGATAAAAGAAGCATATAAAGATGGCGAACCCGACTTACATCGCAAGGGTAAATCGAAAGGTCAGCACTCAAAAGAGTTGCGCCAATCGGCAAAAGACGTTGCTGCTGGAGTAGTGGGAGGAGAGTTCACTCCTATCGAACGTAGTCTCGTGCAGCAAATAGCAGACGTCATAACAGACATAGCGGCTGCACCTGACGTTGACTTGGGACAGTTTAGATCACAGCTTAACACTATATTGAAAAGGTTGGTGAAAATCACCGACGCTGATCTTGCCGCGCAAGGGAAAGATAAGCCCGATGCTGATGTCGATGCTAAACCTGTTGGACAGCAAGAACTGTAACTCTCTATAAAACATAGTCCTTACAAAATAACCTCCCTACTTACAATGTATGATAGGGGTAGGGGATTTAGTAAAGCGTGTTGCGTCGTTCTCGCCCGTGGGTGAAGATTTCGGCTGGCAGATGTATGACTTTCCGATTGGCATTGGAATTGTGCTAGAAATTGAACTACCTTTATACGAAGGCTTAGAAGATGAAAGCGGAGAACACGGCGGCTACTTTGTCAAAGTAGTATGGCAGAACGGACAATACGGCGGTCCAGTCTGGCACTGGAGCGAAGAGCTAGAAGTAATTCAAAAAATTGAAGAACAAAAGGAAAGTAAATGAAATTTGTATTATTTATATTTTTAACATCTTGTTGGATTCCATATGAAGATGCTGTATTTTTTTCAGATATCGAACCAAGTGCTGAATTTGATTCCGCAAAAGCATACGAGAAAGTTTGCCAAGCCTGCCATGGAGCAGATGGCAAAGGTAATGGATGGGCGGCAAACTTTGCCGAAACAGACATACTAAAGAAAAAAGACAGCGATTTAATCGCGAACGTGCTTAACGGATATGGCAATATGCCTTCCCAGCGAATGCACTACAACGAGCAAGAAGTATTAAATATTTTAGATTATTTAAGAAAAAAGTACAATTAGTGCTTGACGACGCATCGTTTCCATGCTATATATTATACAGGAATAGGAGTTAGTATGGATATTGTAGGAAAGAAAGTTCGCCACATCAACAACAGTAACCTCGGCACTGGCGTTGTAGAGGCTTGTGACGGCGATGTCTGTATTGTGCGCTGGAAGCACGGCTTAGAGCAGTTCGCGGGACTGAGCAGGCACCCACGAGGACATTTATCATTTTTGCCAAAGAGTACCGAACCTACACCTCTCACAAACGATCCGCTAACTTGGTAGAGACAAGTGTCTGATGATGGTTTACAGGAAGAGAATGAATGGCTCAGGGAGAGATTAAGTCACCTTGAGGAGTACATAAGAAAACTCGAATATGAGAACTTCAAGCTGAAAAGTACCATTGGTGACGCCATCAAGTCGTTAAAGACACAGAACGCCGAGACTAAAGAAATGATTTACGGAACGAATACAAAGGGCATAGTGACTACCGATGAGAACTTCAAGTCATACATAAAGAAAGATGAAGAAAGTTGAGAAAGTTCCTTGACAAATGCTGTAAACGGGTTACATTATATATGTAAGAAAGGAAAAGTTTAGATGACAAAAGAAAACGAAACTACTGAGTTTGACTTGAACATGCATACAGCCCGCTTGCTGATGTCTGAGCCCTTCTTCGCGGCTCTCAGCCGTCGTATTGACAAGAAGAGGACTCGCTCCATCCCGACTGCTGGTGTTCGCGTTAACCCTACGACTGCTCAGTTCGAACTGTTTTACAACCCTGACTTCATGGCGTCTCTCACTGACGTTCAGAAGCTCGGTGTTCTCAAGCACGAATTCTACCACATTATCTTCGAGCACGTTACCTCTCGTCGTCCAGAGGGCAAGATGACTCGGGAAGACAACATCCAGATGGACTTGGCTATCAACTCCAACCTCATTGGCGAACTGCCTGATGACTGTTGTATGCCAGGTGTCGGTCCTTACGAGTGGGCACCAGTTGGCAAGTCCTACGAGTGGTACAAGGCAAACTGGCAAGAGCCAGAGCAAGATGAGAGCGGTGAAGGTGAAGGCGAGGGCGGTGAAGGCGGAGAGCAGGACTCATTCGACGATCACTCTCAGTGGGGCGGTGAGGGCACCGAGGAAGGTGCTACTGCCAATGAAATCGCCAAAGAGCGCCTTAAGGAAGCATTGAAGGAAGCGGCTGAAGAAGCTGCTCGCTCAACTGGTTGGGGCTCTGTCTCTGCTCAGACTCGGAAAGACATCCTTGAGCGCCTCAAGGTGAAAGTTGACTGGAAGAAGGCTCTTCGTTACTTCGTGAAGACTTCACAGCGAGCAGCTAAGAAGTCAACTGTTCGTCGGTTGAACTCTCGTTTCCCATACATCCATGCTGGACGGAAGGTGACTCGGACTGCGAACATCATGATTGCGGTAGATCAGTCTGGTTCCGTTGACGACGCAATGCTCATCAAGATTTTCTCTGCCATGGACGCTCTCAGCAAGATTGCGACATTCACCGTGGTTCCATTTGACACCGAAGTGAATGAGGAGCATGTCTTTGAATGGAAGAAGGGCAAGCGTCACCAAACCAAGCGTGTTTCAATGGGCGGAACTTGTTTCCAAAGCGTGACTGACTACTGCAACAAGAACAACTTCGATGGCTTGGTAATCGCAACCGATATGGAAGCGCCTGCTCCTGGTGCCTGCAAGGTAAAGCGAATCTGGTTGACTACTCCAGAGTATGCCGAGCGTCCATACTTCCAGACGAAAGAAATCGTCCTTCAGGTGGATTAAGTGAAAGTCGGTGATTTGGTAAAATGGGCAAGCAAGACAAGTCCTGGGTATTATGGGAAACACAAAGAATATACTGGAATCATCTTGAATGTCCACCAAGAACACAACGGATGCGTTCCCGTAGCGGAGATTTGGACGCACGGCAAGGTGGTTCACTGGCACGCCGCCAATCTGGAGGTGATTAGTGAAAGTCGGTGACTTGGGGTGCTACTTGACGCACAACTTTGCCCCTGTCCTGTTGTTGAGGAGGGGACATAACAACGATGGGGATAGTTGGGATACTTGGATAGTCAGTCTAAACGGCAACGAAGTAGAAGCGTGGAGCGAAGACATAATCCCGTGGGAAGACAGAGAAAAAGAAGGAGTTCCGAGAAAGTACCTTGACAAGTACAAGTAAACGGGTTACATTATATATGTAATAAGAAGGGAGTGAAGCATGGGAAGAGAACGACATTGTACTTATTGTTGGAATACGGGGCACAATCGCAGAACCTGTCCAACCCTTACTGAATGGTACAAAGAAACGGCATTGAAATATAAGGAAGCCCAGAGCCCATTGCAAGTCAAGCACTACACAGAGGCATACACTAAGCGGACAGGGCTTGACTTGGACGGCAACTTCGTCGGCAAGCCAAAGCAAGAGCGTAGAGCCTCCGTCAAGAAATGCTCGTGGTGCCGAAGCAGTTGGCACAACAAACGCACCTGTCCAGAGCGAGGAGAATGGCTGGAAGACAAGATGCAGGAGAACAAGAGATATCGCT